>FZPS01000168.1_pt53 | contig 170403 bp, 167 predicted proteins | sample 1817821 | NCBI WGS metagenome assembly FZPS01 (sample SAMEA104158645, study PRJEB21678) | metagenome | place: Germany | collected 2015-04-21 | reverse complement strand
TATTATTCATTTTCTTGTGGAAAACCTGTTAATATCTTATGATTATCACTATCATTTATCAGGCCATTTACTTTTTATTACTTTCTTTATAGCAATAGTTTTAATATTATTATATATTATTGAATTTATCCACATTATCCACATTTGTCTTGTGTATAACTTGTGTAAGATTTGTTGATGTTCACAATTTGTTCATTGTTTATACACACACTAAACATATATAAAAATATACTTAACATTAATAAGATGACTTTTACCCACATTATTCACAGGGCTGTTGATAACCTGTGTATAACTTTTTTTATTTGGGGATATTCTACTGTACTAATTTACCCTTTACAATTAATCTGTGGGTAGCTTTTCTTATAGGAGTGCAGGTAACCAATGTTATGATTGGTTCTTCTGTAGACATCAAGACTGAAGTTTCCTCTGGTTCTACTACCAGTTTTTCAAAAACCTTATAAGTGTACATTTTCCCATCTATTGTTTTAACCTTTATAGTGTCCCCATTTTCTAACTCATCTAATCTATTAAAGTACTCGTTGTATGTATAGCTTCTGTGGCCTGCAATAGCAAAATTTCCTGTAGTTCCAGGCATATCCGTATCTTTAAAATGTCCTACAGCATATTTTATGTCTTTTGGATCTGTTCCTTCTACTACTGGCACCATTAAATCTAACTTTGGTATTTCAAGCATAGCTATAGCTTTACTGTTTGTAGCTGGCCTGGAGGGATTGTCCTGATTATCAGCAGAGTTTTCTGAACCTTCATCCCTATTTAACTCTTCCCATCCTTCCATAGCCTTTAAGTCTCTTTCAAAACTTTCAATTAAATCATTCTTAACTTTTTCCCCTTGATAATTCATATAAAATCCCCATCCAATTATAGATGCTCCTACTAATATTAATAAAATTCCAAATATTTTACCCTTCATCTCAGCCCTCCATGAATCAATCCTTGTAAACCAATATTTTTATATATTATATCACATAAATGGTAAAATTAACTACCAACTTTTAGCACAATTTTCTTTAAATCCTTAACTTTTTCATTAATATGTGTTAAAATATAAGTAAGAATAGCATATTGGTAATTCTAAAGGTTTACATTTGCTTAATAGCTATTCACTTTAGTCAAAGGAGTGACTTTTATGAATGGTAAAGTTATTTATGTAGACTTCAAAAAACAGACAAGAAAGTCTAAGGACAAACCACAAACTCCTGGGCTGCTAAAGGCCTGTTTCCATAAAATAAAAAGCTTTTTTACCTTTACCACAGGCAGCAAGCCCATATGCGAAGTTTCTCCTTACAAAGAAATGATGTAAATTTCAAATTCTCCTTTCATGTAATAATCTATATAACTAATACTCTGTATCTTTTAGATGCAGAGTATTTTTTGTTTTACACTTATCTTATTAATGCTATACTAGTGATTAATAATAAAATCAAATTGTTAGGAGTGATATTAATATGAGAATTGGTATGGGCTATGATGTACATAAACTAGTAGAGGATAAAGATCTCATTATAGGAGGGGTAAAAATTCCTTTTGACAAGGGCCTATCCGGTCATTCTGACGCTGATGTTTTAACTCATGCAATTATGGACAGCATTCTTGGTGCAGCTGCTTTAGGGGATATAGGCAGGCACTTCCCCGACACTGATCCCCAGTATAAAGGGGCATCTAGCATATCTCTTTTAAAGGTAGTTGGAAGATTAATTAGGGAAAATAATTATGAAATAGTTAACATAGATTCTACAATTATTGCCCAGAAACCTAAGATGGCTCCTCATATATTGACCATGCGAGAAAATATAGCTAAGGCCTTGAATATAGATATAAGTCAAATAAATGTTAAGGCTACTACCGAGGAAGGCTTGGGCTTTACAGGAAAGGGGGAAGGAATCTCTTCCCAAAGCATTTGTCTACTGAAGGAAAAGAATTAAAAAAACACAGGAGACCCTGCAGTGTCTCCTGTATTATCTATAAAAAGATTATATTGTGCTTTTTATAAGCTTCTATCATTTCATCTGGCCACATGGAGGCTTGCACTTCTCCTATGTGGACTTTTCTTAGGAAAAACATACATATTCTTGATTGTCCTATACCACCACCTACAGTATAAGGAAGTTCTCCATTTAAAAGTTTCTTATGGAATTCTAATTCCTTTCTGTCGGTACAGCCACTAACTTCTAGCTGATAAGCTAAGGCTTCTTCGTCTACTCTTATACCCATGGAGGATAGCTCAAGAGCACACTCTAATACAGGATACCAAAGTATTAAGTCTCCATTTAATTTCCAGTCATCGTAATCTGGAGCCCTGCCATCATGTCTTTGTCCAGATTTTAACTTATCCCCAATTTGCATTATAAAAACTGCACCTTTTTCCTTGGTGATAGCCTCTTCTCTTTCCTTTGGACTTAAAGAAGGATATAGGTCCTCTAGCTCTTGAGCACTTATAAAGAAGATCTCTTCAGGAAGTAATCTTGCAATTTCAGGATATAGATCCATTACATAATCTTCTGTTTTTCTAAAAACTTTATAGATGCCTCTTACAATAGACTTTAAGTTCTCAACATTTCTTTCTTCCTTATGTATTACCTTTTCCCAGTCCCACTGGTCTACATAAATAGAATGGGTATTATCTAATTCCTCATCTCTTCTTATGGCATTCATATCTGTATATAGGCCTTCACCAGGTTCAAATCCATATCTATATAAGGCCATTCTCTTCCACTTAGCCAGAGAATGGACAATTTCTATTTCTCCATCTATGCCATTAGCATCAAAGCTAACTGGTCGCTCTGTGCCATTAAGATTATCATTCATACCTGTATTTCTCTTTACAAATAAAGGTGCAGAAACTCTTATTAGATTAAGCTCATTAGCCAATTCCCTTTCAAAAAAATCTTTAACATATTTAATAGCCTTCTCTGTTTCCTTTAAACTAAATACACTGCAATAGTCATCAGGAATAGTAAACAATTTATCGTGCTGCAATTTTTTGCCCCCTTTAATCACATTTAGTCATAAGTACTTTGGATATCTATATTATATATATGGATAAAAAAAATCACTAAATTTCTTAATAATTATTTCTTTAAGCTTGTAAGACTATTGATAGCTTCTTTTATTTGTCCAAGTTTCCCTTGTAGATCTGTAACAGTAGTCTTACCTGTAGCCGCTTCCTTTACCACCCCATCAGATATATTGATTATAGTATCCAAATACCCCATATATGAATTGTGGAAGTTAGTAAGCCTTTTGCTATGGTCTAGCTTAGTCAGTTCTTCTTTACACTTATGAAGTTTTTGATTTTCTTCCTCTAAGGTTTTTATATCTTCTTGGTCTAATTTTTCATCGCCTAGAGCTTTCGATATATTGCCTACAGAATCTTTTATATCACCAGTCATTGTAGCAATGGTTTTTCCATACTTAATATTTGTTACAAATGCATTAAATTCATCTACTGGCGACACACCATACACTAAAATATCAACTAAAGCAATAGCTAATATTACTAGTAAAATAAACATAGCAAATTTTATAGCCTTTTTTACCAAGCATACTACAATTAATATAACAGCTAAGATCATCAAGGCCACCATCAAATAACTTTTATCCATATCCATCCCCCCTTGATTATAATCTTATATCTAACTCTTTAGATATTAAGTATATTATATATTAATTACAATTACTAGAAAACACTTTTTTATTTTTTAGATACGTAAGGATTATCCTTAATATAAAATCTCCATGGATAAAACCTAGCTTCCTCTGAATAGTCTATGTTTATTCTAGTTGTCCTAACTATTTCAAAGTCTGCCCTGCTTTCTTCATCTTCTGCTATATAAAAGTCATCTTGGCAAATATCCATGCCCCTTATAGGTTCTATAGCTCTAACAAGGACTCCCCTAGGTACATTTTCCTTTTCTGTTATAACATTAAAGCAATAATGCATGCCATATATAAAATATACGTAAATATGACCTTCCTGGCCATACATTACTTCATTTCTTTCAGTCCTTCGGCCTCCATAGGAATGGGCAGCCTGCATTACCTTGTTCATTCCCGGATAGGTGTAGGCATAGTGATATCCATTTTGCCCTTCCTCATTAAAGTAGTCCTTAATAATGTTTCTTTCTAGGCAAAGCTGTGGAAGACCTACACCGACAATGGCAGTTCCAATTAGTCTATCTCCTTTTAAGTCTATGCCTTCAGAAAATATGCCACCTAAAACCACAAAGGCTACTAGACTTTCCTCTGGTTCTTCTATAAAAGCTTCTAAAAATTCGTCCCTTTCATTTTCATCCATGTCCCCTTCTTGAAGGAGAAGCTTAACTTGTGGATAAGCTTCTAGAAAATAATTGTATACATCTGTCATGTATTTGTAGGAAGGAAAGTAGAAACTCTATCTGCAATTAACAAACATTGCCGCTCTTTAGGAAAAGGGGAAGGCAATCTCATAGTATAATCTTCTTCCTTACCACCTAATATATCCTTAAAATAAGTCATAGGGGTCAAAGTAGCTGAAAAAAACACTGCTGCCCTTCCCTTATTTATACTTTGCCTTAGAAGCTTACCTGGATGAAGGCAAAAGAGTTTTATAGTAAGATCATTGGCAGCTTCCTCTACATAGGTTATGTAGTCATCACTATACAATTCCCAAGCCCTAAGAAAGGCCAGTACATCAAAATATAGCTGAAGTAAATCTTCATGGCCTTGTCGCCCTTCATTGTTAGCTAGCCAATCCTCCGATAGCTTAACAAACTTTCTTAATAAGGGATAGATCTCCTCCGTCAAGGCCCTTTCCAGGTAAAAGTTTTTCCCCTCTAAGGCCTTTTTCTGCATATTTTATCCTTGGCAGTAAGGGTAATTGACTTGAAACTTAAGTGACAGTCCCTCATTTTATTTATAGCTTCTTCTGCCACCTGCCTAGTAATGGTCTTGGCAGTTAAGTAGAATATTTTTGATATATGGCCTTCCCCCATGGCTTTTACCGTGGAAAAAATTGTTGAAATAGTCTTACCTATCCCCGTTGGTGCTTGAACAAAAATACTTTTTTCTTCTCTTATAGTCTGATAAACAGAAACTGCCAATTCCCTCTGGCCTTTTCTGTAGCTATCAAAGGGAAAGTTTAAGGACCTTATGGAAAGATTTCTAAGGTCTACCCACTGTTCCCATAAGTAGGCCCATTTATGGTATTTATCTATGATTCCTAGAAAATACTCTTCCAGCTCCTCTATATAAAAGTTTTTCACAAAGATCTTTACATCTTCATTTTCCACATCACAATAAGTTATCTGAATATCCAGATCTGTTAACTGCTGTTGCAGGCCATAAATATAACCATAACACTTAGCCTGGGCCCAGTGAAGTTCATTATAATCTTCATGAATTTTTTCTTATTTAATTTCTGAAGCTTTTGCTGCAATCTGGTTCCTTCCACCGCTCTGGAGGAAGTAGTAAATCTAGTATCTAAATCACCAGCTCTTAAGGTAAATTCCACTAAATTTCTAACGGATATCTTGACATTACTTCCACTATTCATCTTAATCAACCTTTTTATCTGTTCCTTTTACAGCATGTTTAGAAATTCACTAATTAAACATACTATATTATATCATACTTGTAAAATAGGATACTAAAAAGCACCCTATTTGGCCGCTTTTCATGTCAAATGTTAGATCTCATAGATTAAGGAATCTACTCACCTTCATATTCTGAAACTATTTTTTGCACCAGCTGTTTAATAGAACTTGCCTTAGCTATTAATGTCATTACAGTTAAAAATACAAATATTCTTTCTTCTTCCTTATCGGAAAGATTGTTATCTTTAATAAAGTCATGGAACTTCTTTTCATTAAAGTAGTCTACGTTAAGAAAGGTATCAAAACTTTTCTGCTGAATTTGTGAAAATATCTTGTAAGCATCTTCCCAAGATATTATATCATCATGTCGATCATTTATATCATTAAAAGCTAGTCTAAAAACCTTGCTAATATCTTCTGTAGTAAGTATGGGCCTCATATAGCTTAACAAAACTAACTGAGCCAAATGAAGCTTGGTATAACCTCTTTTCTTACCATATTCAGGTTTGCTTATTACCCCGCTTTTTATATAGTTTTGCACTATATTATTAGTGTACTTTTCATTTGAAAACTTGTCATTTAGATAGTCAATAACTTGTGACAAAAACAAGTCATATTTGGGCAAATCATCATATGGAACCAAACTACTCTTTGACACTTCCTCTGCTAGCTTCCTAATATACTGTACATCAAATTTTTCCTGTTCCATCTCAATTCATCTCCTTTAACTGTAAAAGCTATATATATTTCATTAATTATATTATACGGTATATATAAACTTATTACAAGTTACAAAGTGTTTTGTGACTAAAAGCTCCTATTCATTACTAATTATCTTTTCTTCTATCTCTTCTAATATACCTTTTCCATTAAACATAATAATATAGGCTATAATACTGGCAAAAAGCATGAACGCAATAGATGGAGCATATTCAGCTACAATAAATACAACAGCTACACCAGCTATATTTAAAAGAGTATTCTTAAATCTTTTTATAATATAGAAGGCTGATAATTTTAGAACATCTTTAGTTTTCAAATAAAATCTAGATACTATAGGAAAAGCGTATAAGGCTATAAGCAAAATTGAAAAAATACAGCCATAAAAAATTGGTAACAAAAAAGTTGCAAGGGAACTAGCTTTAATAATTCTAATATCTACTAATAAAAGGACTATTAATACAGTAAAAAGAGCACCTATAGAAAAAGCTTGTCTGAAATTTTCCTTGTAAGCCTTAAAATAATCCTTAGTTAAGTTTATATCCCCTTCCCTTACCAGTTTACCCATAACAGAAAGTAGGGCTGTAAAGGATGGAGCCACTGGTAGTGCTGCCACAAAAAGCATGAGGTAATAAGTAGGATTACTTAAGTCTACTTCAATAGCTAATAAAAAAAATATTAGTAATATGTTTAGTAATAAAAAATATATATTTGAGATAACAAACCAACTAAAATATGTCATTGCCACATATATTGGCCCTTCTGTAAATTCCTTTTTAGCCATTTAATTTCCTCCAATCATCTACTTGCATAAAAACAAAAGCTGCAGGTTATATAATATACTAACACTAATTATTCTAGAACATTTATTCAGTTTTATCAATGAAATATTTATAAAGCAAGTATAATTACTTTAAAAATTGTAAATAATTACGAATAAGAATAAAAATTAAAATATAAAGCAAAAAAATTTAAAATAAAATTCTCTTTTTTTTACAAGTTCATATTATATATAAGGAGAATCAATTTAATATTTTTATATATTTACCATTATTTATTATTTATGTTTTCAGATAACATGCTTTTCCTTGCTTTTCCCAAATAAATAAGGGCTTATTATGGGTTTATCGACGCTAAACGTGATTTTTCGACAAGCTATTTAGACTGTAATCCATATAATTACTATTTTTTAAAATAGACTTTTTTGCCTTTTAAAAATTTATATTTTAGCATTTTTTATTGGTAAGCGTTGACAATAAAATAAGAGAATACTTTTATAAACCATGATTTCTCAAGGAATTTTGCCTTTTGTCAAAAAAACATAAAATTTGAAAAAACATATTGACTTTTCAATTATATGGTAGTATATTATTAATTGAGGAATGCTTCATCAAGAATTTTGTAACTTAATGAGGTTTTTTTAAAAAATAGCGTTTGACTATTAATTACATATTTGCTATAATCTAATTGCAAATATGTCGAAGTATGTAAAAAAGGGAGGAACAAAAATGAAATCAACAGGTGTAGTAAGAAGAGTAGACGAATTGGGAAGAATAGTTATTCCTATAGAATTAAGAAGAACTCTTGATATCGCTGAAAAAGACGCTTTAGAAATCTACGTAGATGGAGAGCAGATCATATTAAAGAAATATGAACCAGCTTGTATCTTCTGTGGTGATGCAAGAGATGTTATTAACTACAAAGGTAAAAACATTTGTAAACATTGCTTAGATGATATAAAAACAGAAAAATAATGTTTTAGGTGTAAAGGTTGAAAAGCCTTTACATGTTTTTTTTCAATAGAAAACCGAAGGCTTGTACCTTCGGTTTTATTATCTTAATCTTCTTGCTGTCATATAATCTCTTCTTGTTAATGGAGATATTTTTACTACGTCTCCTGTTTGTGGGGCATGAACATAGGAATTATCCCCTATATATATACCTACGTGATGAGGTGATCCATAACCAAAGAAAACTAAATCTCCTGGTTGAAGCTGACTTCTGGATACTGCTCTTCCTTCTTTAACCTGAGTATAAGTTGTTCTAGTTGTGTGTATGCCAAAATGTGCATATACATACTTTACAAAACCAGAACAGTCAAATCCTGCTGGTGTTGTACCTCCCCACTTATAGGGCACTCCCCTAAAGCTTAAGGCATATTGAACTAGAGCATCGCTAGAGTAGTTGGCAGATCCACTGTCTCCTCTGGACGTGATTCCAGGGTTATTTCCGCTAGTATAAATTCTATTTCTTAAAGTAGTTATCTGTCTATCTTTTTCCTTTTTCTTAGCTTCTAAATTAGCTATAAGATTATAGTAGTAGTTTACCTTTTCGTCAAATTCTTTCATCTTCCCTTGATTTTCAGCTAATATTGCTTGTTGTTTACTTTTTGATTCATCTAATTCAGCTTTTTTCAACATATTTTCTTGTTTCAATTCTTCTATTTTTACCTTTTGTACATCTAGAACAGCCTTTTGTTCTTCCAAGACCTTCTTTTGTTCATTCATTTCATTAATTATCTTTTTATCGTATTCAGCAATCTTGTTAACTGCTTCTATTCTAGAAATTAGATCCCCTAAGCCTTCAGACTTTAATATGACGGATATGTATCCATTTGATCCGCTCTTATATAGAGCCTTCATTCTGTCATCAAGTACGTCCTGCTTCTCTTGTATAGAATTTTCTTGTTCAGTAATTTCCTTTTCAGTTTTCTCTATTTCGTTGTTAGTAACTTCTAGGTCACTTTCATTTTTATTTATATCAATAATTAGAGTTTCGATTTTAGAATCCATCATTTGTAATTCTATCTCTATGTCCTCTACAGTTTCCTTAACACTATTATAATAATTTAAAAATGCGTCTCTTTGAGACTTTGCTTCATTTTGTTGTTGTATTATTTGTTGTTTTTGTTGTTGCAACTCCTCTATGGTATCAGCTAATACAGTTACGTTCATTGAAAAAACTAATCCCAGCGATAAAAGTGCTGTAAATATCTTCTTTTTCAAAATAACCCACCCAAACTTATGCTACCTAGCCAGAGTGGTTCCACCTCCCTTATGTAATCTTTTTCATGTTGTTTTAATAATTTCCAATTTTCCTAGTTTTTCTGACAAAAACTTATTAAATTAGATGCTTGTCTTGAACTCATTTATATTATACCATCATAATAAAAAAAGTTACAACATTTTTGTAACTTTTTTTTAAACTTTTATAGATTTATTGAATATAAATAGATTTCTGACTTAGAAACGCCCCTATCTTTCGCCACAATTTTTACTGCTTCCTTTTTACTAAGGCCTGTTTCCATATATTTTTTAATGTGTTCTTCTATGGTCAGATCCTGCCATAGAGCCTCTTCTTCCTTATCAATTTCCTCTTGGCTTTTACCTTGAAGGACCAGGACATATTCCCCTCTTGGAGAATGGTTCTGATAATGTTGAATAGCTTCACTTAAATTCATACGCAATATTTCCTCATGGAGCTTTGTAAGTTCCCTACAAACAGAAACTTTTCTATCTCCAAATGATTGCAGTAAAAAGTTTAAAGTTTCCTTGATTCTGTGAGGTGCTTCATAGAAAATCAGAGTTTCTTTTCTATCCTTTAATTCTTTTACCAGCTTAGCCTTTTCCTTCTTGTCCCTTGGTATAAAGCCTTTGAATATGAATGCACTAGTATCCAAACCAGAATATACTAGGGCAGTAGTCACTGCAGTGGCACCAGGGAGGACTTCAAAGTCCAAGGTTTCTTCAATGCACATTTTAACTATTACACTACCAGGGTCTGAAATCCCAGGGCTACCAGCGTCGGAAACTAAGGCGATGTTTTCTCCTTTTTTCAGCCTTTGAACAATTTCTTCACCTTTTATTTTTTCATTATGTTGATGATAGCTTATTAAAGTTTTTTTAATTTCAAAATGATTTAGTAGTTTTAGAGTTTGTCTTGTATCTTCTGCAGCAATTAAGTCTACATTTTTTAAAACTTCCAAAGCCCTTAAGGTAATGTCCTTTAAATTCCCAATGGGAGTTGGAACCATATATAGCTTACCTACAGACACTTCCTCACCTTCTTCCATAAATTTCATTTATTTCATGGCTATAGCCACCGTCATCCTTGTAAACATAAAGGGGTGGATGCCATTTTAAGAAAGCTCCCCCATCACGTTGCCCTTCTACCAAAACAATATTAGGAGCCTTTTTAGAATTAGGGTGGACCATTCTAATAGCCTTAGGTTCAATTTTATATTTTCTCATAAGACAAAGAATATCTGCTATTCTCTCTGGCCTATGAACCATGAATAACCGTCCGTTATCCTTCAATAATATTCGACTGGCCTTAATTACATCTTCCAAGGTGGCCAGGATTTCATGCCTTGCTATAGCATTTTTATCTTCAGGGTTTACAATTCCTGAACCTCTTAACTTATAAGGAGGATTTACTGTGACTACATCTGCCTTTTCCATAGATTTTAGGAGCCTTTCATCCTTTAAGTCCCCAGCAATAAAATCAAGGCGATCCTCTAGCTTATTATATCTAACGCTCCTTAAGGCCATTTCCACCATTTCCTCTTGTATTTCTAAACCAGTTACCTTAGCTGCCTCTGTCTTACCTGCCAGTATTAAAGGTATTATTCCTGTTCCAGAACAGAGATCTATTACCTTCATGGATCTTTTTATCCTAGCAAAATTGGCTAATAGTGCAGCATCTACTCCAAATCTAAAGCCTTCTTTTTTCTGAATTATATGTATGCCTTTCAGCTGTAAATCATCTAAAGTTTCATCTTCCCTAATCAAATTTTCCATTATATCACTCTTTCACCTTTTCAATGCAAAATAAAAAGTGATATGAAAAACATATCACCATAAACATAATATACTATTTTATTTCTTATTTCAATTTATATTCCAATATTGTATCACTGCCAGCCTTAACTTCACCCTCTATGTTAAAGGAAGTAAAAGTCACTATATCATGGTTAGTTATTAACACCGGAGTTATTAAGGAACAACTTCTTGAAGTAATATATTCTCTATCTACCTTTAGTATAGGATCACCAGCTTTTACCCTCTCCCCTTCTGCCACTAATCTTTTGAAACCAGCTCCTCCAAGAGATATAGTATCTAGGCCAATATGAACTAAAACTTCAACATCATTATCCAAAATCATTCCAAAGGCATGGTTAGTTTTAAAGATTAAAGTAATCTCACCATCTGCAGGGGCAACTACTAGATCATCTGTAGCCTCTATAGCTATCCCCTCTCCCACCATCTTATCTGCAAAGATCTCATCAGGAACCTCTGACAAATCCATAACTCTTCCACTGACTGGTGCCACAAGCTTAAAAGTCCTTTTAAAAAAGTCCAACATAAAATGTTCCTCCCATTTTATATAAATAAACTAAACATTAAGGTCATTATAAGGCTGGCAGGATTTCTTGTCAACGTTTAGTCCCTATATATGTAGCTTTCCTCTGGCTTATCTATAGGATTAAGACTTTCTACTATAATTATAGGACCTTGCTCAACTCCTTCAAACTGCAGTTTTCCTTTCACTTCTAGCCACTGGCCATTAGCTATTAATGGCGTATCTTTGTAGATAGATCTAATACCTATAACCTCCGTATCTGCAGCACAGCAAGAAACAACCATTCTTGATAGGATAAAACTTTCACTTTTACCTTTTTCCTTTATAACAAAACCTTTAATCCTTACAGTCCTTTCCTTATATTCCTCTGTATTTTTATAAAATTCCTTAAAGCTTGTAAAGAAGTTTTCATTATTTACTATTACTTCCCCATTTTCTATTATAATTTCTCCATCTCCGTGATTATGGCTATGTTGATCTTCATGGTGATGATGATGGTGGTGGTGCCCACCTTTGCCTTCCTCTGCCATAAGGCTTTTGTAAAAATATAAATTTACTCCCCTATTAATAGCAGCACTTTCAGTAAGGCCGGTAGGTTTTACAATCATATATATAATCACTGGGATAAGAAAAAGAATATAACCATACCTTACTTTTACCTCTTCAGCTTCACTAAGGGTGTTTAAAAAATTATTTATCAGCATAATGCCTATTGCTATAGCTCCAAAAATAGAATACTTAATCATATTTGGATGAATGAAATTTTTAATATCGCCACTATATATCATTTTTAAAAAGGTATAGAAAAGCAGTAACAAGACAATAGACCATAGGGCTCTATCTGGATTGAATACTTTTCTCATTTTCTCACCTCCTATAGTCCCAGGGCCAGCATAGGCAGAAGTAAACAAGTAAGAAAGCAGATTGCGAAAATAACAAAAATTAGCTTTATTATAAAGTTCAGTTTAAAATTGGATACTAGCATAATAGTATTTTTTATGTCTACCATAGGGCCAAATATTAAAAAAGCCATGACAGAACTGCCAGTGAATTGATTAAAAAAGGTTCTAGCAATAAAGGCATCTGTCTCAGAGCATATTGATAAAGCAAAGGCTAAGAGCATCATCATTAATATGGAGGATACTTGACCGCTACCTAAATTTAATATGATATATCTTGGAATTGCTGTTTGAAAGAGAGAAGATAAAAGAGCTCCTAATATAAAAAATCTTCCTATTTCATAAAACTCTTCGCTGACATGTCCTATTATAACTTTTATAGTACCTTGCTCCTTATGAGCCCCATGATTATGGTCATGTCCACAAGAGCAGTGATGATGACTATGGTGATGTTTTTCTTCCTTTAAGGGGTTTTTGTCTGTAAGTTCTCCCATTAAATAGCCAATAATAATTGAACAAAATACTCCTAAAGCAAATCTTAAAAAAGCTATGTATGAATGACCTATAAAAGCATAATATGTAGACATAAAAACTACTGGATTAACTATTGGTACTGCTGTCATGAAAGTTATAGCCATACCTATAGGCATGCCCTTTTTTACAAGCCTTCTAACAATAGGGACCATAGCACATTCACAGATAGGAAAAAAGACTCCAGCCACTGCCATGGCTAGCAAAGATAAAAATTTGCTTTTGCACTGAAATCTACCTATCCTATCTTCAGATACCTTTAGTTGTATAAATGAAGAAACTAGTGCCCCTAAGATTAAAAAAGGAAATCCCTCAAGTATTAAACTTAAAAATATGGTGCCGAAATTTTTTAACTGTCCCATTTGTCCCCCTCTTATTAATTGATAAACTAACTGTTCATAATAGTCTATGAAGCTTCCTCCCAGTTAAGTATTTCTTTCCACTAAAAAAACTTGCAAAAAGCTCATTTTGAGGTATACTTAAGAATAGGTTATAAACGGAAAGGATGGTGTTTTAACATGGAAAACATATTAATAAAGGAGCTATATAGAAATACCTCCAATTACTTAGATAAAACCATTACGGTATCAGGTTGGATAAGAAACCTTAGAGCTTCCAACGCCTTTGGCTTTATCGAATTAAATGACGGAAGTTTCTTTAAAAATATACAGATAGTTTTCGAGCAGCATTTAGAGAACTTTAAAGATATAGCAAAACTAAATATAAGTGCTTCTATAAAAGTCACAGGAAAATTAGTAGCCACTCCACAAGCAAAGCAGCCTTTTGAAATTCAGGCTTCCCAAGTGGTTATTGAAGGGCTTTCCTCTCCAGACTTCCCTCTTCAGAAGAAGAGACACAGCTTTGAATTCCTTAGAGAAATTGCCCACTTAAGACCTAGAAGTAACACTTTCTCTGCAGTATTTAGAGTTCGTTCATTAGCAGCTTATGCTATCCATAAGTTCTTCCAAGATAGAGGCTTTATATATACTCACACTCCAATAATAACCGGTAGCGACTGTGAAGGTGCCGGCGAAATGTTTAGAGTAACAACTATGGACTTAAAGGGTGCTCCTTTAAATGAAGATGGATCCATAGATTTCTCACAAGACTTCTTTGGTAAGGAAACTAACCTTACTGTAAGTGGTCAATTAGCGGCAGAAGCCTATGCTTTAGCTTTTAGAAATGTATATACCTTTGGACCTACTTTCAGGGCTGAAAATTCAAACACTACAAGACACGCAGCTGAGTTCTGGATGATCGAGCCAGAAATAGCCTTTGCAGATCTTGAGGACAATATGCATTTAGCAGAAGACATGATTAAATATATCATTAACTATATAATAGAAAATGCTCCAGAAGAAATGGAGTTCTTTAACAAGTTTATAGACAAGGGACTACTAGATAGATTAAACAACGTAGTAAACTCAGAATTTACTAGAATAACTTACACTGAAGCTATTGATCTATTAAAGAAATCCGGTGAGACCTTCTCCTATCCTGTAGAATGGGGTGCAGACCTTCAAACAGAACACGAAAGGTACATTACAGAAAAAATCTTTAAAAAGCCTGTTTTCGTAACAGACTATCCAAAGGAAATAAAGGCTTTCTACATGAGATTAAATGACGATAACAAGACTGTAGCAGCCATGGACCTTCTTGTTCCAGGAGTAGGTGAAATAATCGGCGGTAGCCAAAGAGAAGAAAGAATAGATTTACTTGAAAAGAGAATTGAAGAGCTAGGACTTGACAAGGAAGATTATTGGTGGTACCTAGAACTTAGAAAATACGGCGGAACCAAGCATGCAGGCTATGGTTTAGGCTTTGAAAGAATAATAATGTACATTACAGGTATGGGTAACATAAGAGACGTTATACCATTCCCAAGAACACCAAAACACGCACTATTCTAAAAATAAGCTATTGGAGCTCAAGCTCCAATAGCTTTTTTTTTATCTCATACCTATTATCCAATCTCTGTTACCTGACATCTGCTAACTGTTACCTGACACCTGATACCTGATATCTGACCCCTGTTTCCGGTCCCATGATGCTTTGTTTTAAAAAAGTGTTGATAGCACCCTAGGGTTATCAACACTTCTTTTAAACATTGACTTATAGTTAAATTTCCTTGCCTTAATATAGGAAGATATCTGTCCCTTATTCTTGGGAATTGTTATTAGTTTCTGAATTCCCTTCATTGTTTGTTTCTACCTTATTTTCTGTAGCTTTTGACTCTTGTTCTTCCTTTTTCACTTCTTGCTGGCTCTTTCCCTTTTCCTCTTCTTCTGCCTCAATTAATTCTTCAGGCTTATCAGGAGGTATATTCATGATTATAAAAAGCTCTTCAAACAGCTTCTTTGCAGCAGGCACTGCAGTTAAGGAGGCATAGTATTTAGTTGGGTCAGGTTCTACCACTGTTACTATTAAGGTAACTTTAGGATCATCAACAGGAGCCATGCCGGCAAAGGATGATACATAGGCACCTTGTACATACCTGCCGTCTTCCACCTTACTAGCAGTTCCAGTCTTACCCCCAATGCTGTAGCCTGGTACAATTGTAGCTTTTGAGGTTCCTTCTGATACAACTCGCTCCATGTACTCTCTTTGGGCAGCAGCCTTTTCCTTGGAAAGTACTGTCCTCATGCCTAACTTATCAAATTCCTTGTCTACTATTTTTTTACCATCCCTATAATGATAAACTTCCTTCATAACATGGGGTCTTATCCAAGTTCCACCATTAGCAATAGCGTTAAATGCTGCCATAAATTGAACTTGATTTACTGCAACACCTTGTCCATATGCTGTAGTTGCAGCTTCTACTGGTCCCATGTTTGGCAGGTTTATTACTAAACCATCAGTTTCTCCAGGTAGATCTATACCGCTTTTTTGTCCAAATCCCATAAGCTTAATATAATTATATAAATCTCCTTTACCAATCTTTTCACCTAACTGAACAAAGCCAACATTACAGGAATTTTTAATTATATCTGAAATATCCTGATGGCCGTGGGCCCTACCATTATCACACCTTATGGTTACTCCTGCCACCTTTATTGAACCTTCACAATAAAATTCTTTTCCTCCTTCAAGAGCATCATTGTATAAGGAGGCTGCAGCAGTTATAACCTTGAAAATAGAACCTGGTTCAAAAACATTACTTACAGCTCTATTTTTCCACATCTCCTGAATCTCTTCTTGGCTTTCTCCACCTTCAGTAGGATGGTTAGGATCATAGCTTGGGTAATTAGTCAAGGCTAGCACTTCCCCAGTCTTAGGTTCCATAATTGTAATGCTAACAGACTTAGCACTATTCTCTTCTAGGGTCTCTTTTGCAATTCTATCGGATAGCTCCTGAATTCTCTCATCTATAGTAAGTTTGACGTTTTTTCCGTCTATGGGTTCTATAACTATAGATTCAGTAAAGGGCAGGCTATTATTTATAGCATCTGTTTCAACCACTTTTACTCCAGGAATACCGGTAAGGACATCATTGTAACTAAGTTCTACTCCTGTTACTGGATCTCCATTCATATTTATGTGTCCCAAAACATGAGAAAGGAAAGGTCCATTAGTATAATATCTCTTTACATCATCAGATACTATTATACCTTTCAGTTCTAAAGCCTTTACTGCATCTACAACCTTTTTCTCAACCTTTCTTTTTAAGGATACAAATTGCAAAGGATTGCCTTCTGCGTCTGTACTATTCATTATCTTTTCCATTTCAGAAAGTTCCATTTCCAATGCATTGGCTAAGTCACTGGTTACAGTAGCTTCCGATAAATTTTTCTTTTTAATATGTTCTTTTAGGATTTTTAAGTCAGCATCTATTCGAAAAACCTTAAGACTAATAGCCAGCTCAGAACCATTTCTATCTACAATAGTACCTCTTTGGGGAGCTATTTCAATGGTCTTTGTCTGCCTTTTTAAAGCCATCAGCTTATAGTCTACTCCTCCTTCGAAACCTATTAAATATATCAACCTACCTATGAGTATAATAAATACCGTGGAAAAACCTAAGGCAACAGTTAACATCCTAGATTTTTTAATTAACTTTTTCTTCCTTCTCCTCTTTTTCAAGGTTTTCTCACCTCATTTTGTTATCCAATTTAAATGCTTGTCCGCATTTTCCTTATAAGTAATTATACCATAATGCTACAAAATTTCGATGGAAATTATTACGGCAAGTTATACTTTCACAAAAAATAATGATGAAGAAGCCTAAGCTCCTTCATCATTATATCTTTACAGTTTTCTTCAATTTATCCCTTAAATCTTACAGCTCTGCAGCCTTTTTAGGCGAAAATCCAACATAAGCGGCAGTCCTCTGAGCCTTAGTAGTCCAAGGTTACTACGTCGCCAGAAGCCATGCTCTTTCTTACATCTACTATTCTTTGGTTAGAGGAACCTCTAAATCTTAATCCATCTACCTTCTTCTCTAGCTGGAACTTTCCATCTACAAGGACGTTGATGCTGTTTAAAAGCTCCTTCCAACCCTTGTGCTTATGAGAATTTTCCATTATGTATTCAAAGGTATATCCTGTATAACACCAAATATTTAGGCCCTTATTTTTTAATTTTGATGCTATATAAGCAAATTTATCCGCCTGTTCCAGTGGGTCTCCACCGCTAAAGGTTACCCCTTTTAGCATGGGATTTTTTAAAATATCCTTCACCAAATCATCAGCGATAAATTCCCTGCCTCCGTTAAGGCAATGGGTATCTGGATTAAAACAGCCCTTGCAGTTATGTTTACAACCTTGCGAAAAAAGCACCCTTCTTACACCTGGTCCATTTACTAAACTTTCATAGGCTATTCCAGCAAGCTTAATACATACCTTTTCTTCCATAATACTCCCCTCTTATTTCTCATAGATTGTTATTTTTAAGGAAATAATTTTATGCGTAATTATGTTCCTTAGTAATATGTGATATTCTGTCAGCTTTCTCTGCAGTTTTACCTGCTCCGAATCTCTCGTCTAAGCTTAAGTAACCAGTTACTCTAGATACACCTTGCAATCTTTGGCCACCACACTTTGGACACTTGCTCTGTCCTACGTGTAAGTGAGTTCCACAATCCTTACAGTATCTTATGTGGAAGTTGATTCCTAAGTAGCTGATATTAGTGTACTTATAGGCATAATTCAATATATCTATAATAACTTCTTCTGATGGAACATCGTCCAATTCAATATAGGAAATATGACCTCCATTACATAGCTTATGGTATGGTGCTTCTATATCGATTTTATCCTTTATGGATATTGGGAAACCTACAGGGACATGATAGCTGTTAGAATAATATTCTTTATCTGTAACTCCTTCAATTACTCCAAAAACTTTTTTATCCTGTAAGATAAACTTTCCACTTAATCCTTCAGCTGGTGTTGCATAGGTACTCCAGTTTAATCTGTCTTCCTTGGTCATTTCATTTGTAAAGTTTCTTATATGGCCAATTATTTTTAAACCTAACTCTCTTGAAGCTTCATCCTGTCCATGATGTTTGCCTATCAATGCCGTTAGGGTTTCTGCCAAACCAATAAAGCCTATTCCCCAGCTTCCTTGTCTTAAAATTGGTTCAATAGAATCTTCTGCTTGAAGATCTTCTGATCCTTTTAATAAACCTTGGCCTGCAACGAAGGGTAGATCCTTTACTCTTAGTTGCTTTAAGATCTTGTATCTATGTAGCAAGGCTTCCCTAGCCAGTTCTAATCTATTATCTAATAGGTCAAAGAATTTGTCTATATCACCTTTAGCTAAAATTCCTAATCTAGGCAGATTAATTGTAGCTGGAGCTATATTTCCTCTACCTTTTGTTCCAGGCTCACCGTTAACGTTTGACATAATATAGGTTCTGCAACCCATGGTAGCAGGTATTACCCCTTTATCATAGTAGTCCTTATTAAAATCTGCATCCATATTCATAAAGGTTGGATTCATACGTTTTGCTGCCACTCTGCAGGCAAGTTTAAATAAGTAATAATATGGGTCCTCTGGATCTCTATTAACTCCAGTTTTTACTCTAAAAATTATGTTAGGGAATATTGGTTGCTCCCCTTTTCCTAGCCCTTTTTCATATTCTAAAAGAAATATTTCGCAAACCAAGGCAGCATCCTCAGAATTTGGTATTCCAAGATTTATGGAGCTAAAGGGCACTTGAGATCCTGCTCTTGAGTGCATAGTGTTCAAATTGTAAACAATACCCTGCATAGCCTGGGAAATATTCTTTTTCAGTCTTTTATCTAGGACTGATTCAATTTGGTCCTCACTAAGACCTAGTTCCTCTAGTTCACTTCTTATCTCCGCCCTAGTTGGTTCTACAAAGGCAGCTAAATCATTGTCAAAATCCGGATGTGCTTGTCCTCCAAACATATCGTTCTGGGTAGATTGCAATAGTATGCAGGATAATTCTGCGGCAGACTCTATTCTTTTAGGCTTGTTTATAGTACCATAGCCTGTATTAAATCCTCTTTCTAATACTTCTTTTGTAGGAATATGCAAACAATTTATAGTAAGATTGTATGAATCCAAATCATGATAATATACATCACCATTTTCATGAGCCTTTGCTAAGTGTTTAGGCATAGTTGCAAGGTTGTGCCACTTGTTGGACTCACTAGCAATTCTCAGGAGCTTTGAACTAAAATTATTTCCTACATTGGCATTATCTCTGTCCGTTTCAACACCAATTTGTCCAATAGCTTTCATTAAATCAGATTTAATTTCTCTGATCTTTGTCCTCTCTCTTCTATAGTTTGAGTAGGAATTTCCGATTTCATAGTAACCGTTTTCAATCAAAGTCTTTTCAACTATGTTCTGAATATCTTCTACACTTATATAGTCAAACCCTAAAGCTTCAATTTTTTTGATAACCTTTTGCGTTAATTCTACAGCTTCACTTTCTTTCAAATTAAAGGTAATCTCTTGTGCCGCACCTTTAATTGCTTCTGTGATTTTGACGGAATTGAAATCAGCCTTCCTACCGTCCCTTTTCACAACATGTAGCATTTTTCTAACCCCCATTACACAATATATAGTACTATGTTATTATACTCCTATTAAAAAATATTAGCAATTCCGAAATAGTCCTTTAAATATTAGTATTAGATATTACTACAATTTTCCTCTAATTTTTACCCTTTCTTATTCTTTTTCTCTTCTTGACATAATTTAAATTATTCATTATATAGGTATACAAGTAATAGGTAAATCGTATATTATTATAGTTAATTACATTATATAATATAAAGTGAGGTGAAAAAGTAAAAATGTATTATAAACATCCCAAAAAAAGAAATATGAGCAAAAGACTTTTAACTACAATTTCTTTACTTGTTGTAGGCTCCCTGATTGGCTATGCTACTTTTAATAAAGATAAGTTCAGTATGAAGGAAAAGGTCCCTACAGGGCAGGAGCAAGAAAAAGAGAATACAATTACTAAGGAAGAAGAAAATGCAGAACCTGTAGATGTAACTCCTACTGACCAATACATTTCTGCTTATACTGGTCTTGAACTTAGCAAGGAAAGTTTTGATAATATTCCCTTCTTGGTTATAGTAGAAAATTCTAAAGCTGCCAGACCTCAATCTGGCCTATCAGAAGCAGATATTGTTTATGAAACTATGGCTGAAGGTGGCATTCCTAGATTTATGGCCTTATTTCATTCAAAAAACCCCAAGGAAATTGGACCTGTTAGAAGTGCCCGTCCTTATTTTTTATCCATAGCAAAAGAATACGACCTTCCTTTTGCTCATTGTGGTGCCAGTCCCGTAGCTTTAGAAACCATCAAAAAAGAAAATCTTTTGAGCATGAATGAATTTACCTATGGTGGCTACTATTGGAGAGATAATTCAAGAAAAATCCCTCATAACCTATATAGCTCTGCGGACAAGCTAAGAAGGCTCATAAGCAACAGAGATTTTATAAAGCCAGCTACTGCTTCCTTTAAATTTAATCAGAGCTATTGGGATAAGGATTTTAAGACAGCGGAAAAAGTAAATTTAAAACTTAGTACATATTATAATACCTCTTATGAATTCAAAGATAATCTTTATTATAAGGCCATGGATGGCAAAGCGGCAGTAGATAGATCTACTAATGGCAATATAACTGTTTCAAATATAGTGGTGCAAATCACTGATATAAAAACCCTCAGTGATGGCCGTCTTGAGATGAAACTTATAGGACAAGGTAAAGGCTATGTAATAAGCGCCGGTAAGTACATGGAAATTACTTGGTTAAAGTCTTCAGAGGTCTCTCCTACAATTTTAAAGGATTCTACAGGGGAACTAGTAAGTCTTTCTCCGGGAAATACTTGGTGGCACATAACTGACGATAAGCTACAAATTGAATTTCAATAAGTAACTTATGAAATTACCTTAGGAATAATTATGCTGTAATAAATCCACACTAATTCCGAGGTGATTTCAAATGAGAGGGAAAGTAATAGATAAGAACTTAACAGAAGCTTTTATTGCACTAGAAAATGGCGAAACTATGGATGTTTCCATTACTCGCCTTCCTAAGGATGTAAAGCTGGGAGATACAGTGGATCTACCTATGAATAATCCTACTATAACTAATGATAGAATCATTGACTTTTTTTAAAAGTTAGTCTACAATTACATTAATAATTAAATATCCGTTCATGCTAGGGGTGCCTTAGGCTGAGAAATGGTTGTTTAACCATTAACCCTCATACCTGATCTGGTTAGTACCAGCGTAGGGAAGCGATTTTATAAACTTTTCTATAAGTATATTACCGCAACCTATGGTTTGCGGTTTTTTTCATTTTAATAAAAGGGGGTTTACAATGTCAAAGATTTTCAACAAAATCACAGATACTCTTAAAGACAGCTGGGAGGGGTTAAAGGAGATTAATCTACTAGAAAACATTAAGGATATCTTTTCCCAACCTTTAGGAATTTTGACTATAGTAGCATTATTGATAATAATCCTTGTACTTATCAGAGCTAAAAAAATCAAATTCACACCAAAGCTACTAGCACAAATTAGTCTAATGTTGGCTCTTACTATCATTTTAGATACCTTTAAGATCTACAGATTGCCTCAAGGAGGCAGTGTCACCTTAGGAAGTATGGTACCTATATTTCTTTTGGCCTTTTGGTATGGGCCAGAAGTAGGTATGTTAACAGGCCTACTTTTTGGTGTTATTTCCCTTGTTTTAGGTCCTTATCTAGTTCACCCTGTGCAATTACTACTAGATTACCCACTACCTTATTTGGTCTTAGGTACTGCTGGTTTCTTTAGAAAGAATAAATTCTTAGGAGTTTCTCTAGGTATATCCTTGAGATTTTTATGCCATCTAATATCTGGTGTGGTATTTTTCTCTGAATACGCTGCGGAACTTGGTTACTCCTCTGCCCTATTGTATTCCACAGTATATAACGGTTCTTTCTTAGTGATAGAAACAGTTATCTGCGTAATATTCCTTCTTCTTGTTCCCTTTGAAAGACTGGCTAAAGCTGTGGAAGGCTGAAGCAGATAACAGGTATCGGAAAACAGGTATCAGATGTCAGAAAACAGGTATGGGATAACAGATATCAGCTAGCAGATATAGGGTGTCAGGTAGCAGAGATTGGGTGGCTGGGTGCTGGTGCGGATATGATAATTATTGATAGAAAATAAAAAAGATAGCCCTGTGAAACTGGGTTATCTTTTTTCTTTTACTCTACTTCGATAGCGTCTACTGGGCAGCTACTTTCTGCTTCTTTTGCACTATCTTCTGCTTCTGATGGAACTTCATCAACTATAGTGCCTGCTTTGCCATCGTCTTCCATTTCAAAAACCTCTGGACAAATAGATGGGCATAGGCCACAGCCTATACAGGTTTCCTTATCTACCTTAGGAATCATTGTAACACCTCCAAAAATTTTCCCTTTTCTATACTTACAACTATATTCTATACAATTTTACTAATTATATTCTTATATTTTGAAGTATTGAATATGTATCTTTCAACTTCTCCATTTTCCATACTTTCTGTTAGATCCATATCTATAGGTAGTTCTGCTATTAATGGTAAGCCTAGATACTGGGCCTGTTCTTTAGCGGTTTTCTTGCTGAAAATTCTTGTTTTTTCCTGGCAGTTACCACATTGAATGTAGGACATATTCTCTACTACTCCTAGTATAGGAACATTTAGCTTTTCAGCCATTATTACTACTTTTTTAACTATCATAGACACCATATCCTGTGGTGTAGAAACTATCATTATTGAAGTTAAAGGAAAAGTTTGCATAACTGTAAGAGCTATATCTCCAGTACCTGGTGGCATATCTATTAGTAAATAATCTAATTCACCCCAAGCAGTATCGGAAAACATCTGATTTAGTACTCCAGTTATTACAGGTCCCCTCCAAATAACTGGTTCATCCTCTACTTCCGTTAAAAAGTTTAAAGACATTATTTTTATGCCGCTAGTGCTTATAACAGGCTGAAATATAAGCTGCTTTTCCTTTTCTCCAGCTATGCCTGTAGCTCTTTTTTCCTGCAAACCAAAAAATCTTGGCATTGAAGGGCCGGTAATGTCTGCATCTAGCACCCCTACCTTATAGCCTTGTTTAGTTAACTCTATAGCTGTAAGGCCTGTTACAGTAGATTTACCTACACCGCCTTTACCGCTAATTATTCCTATGATATTTTTAATTTTCCCCTGTGCTGGAAGAAGCCTTGTGCAGGAGCCTTCCTTCTTGCTATTACAAGTTTCCTTACTGCTACAAGTATCGCAAGCTCCCATAAATTCACGTCCTTTCTAAAATCTATTAGGTCTTGTATTGGTAACATTGATTTCCCATTCTCCATTTTCATGGATGTTATTAATATAGTACTTGGTTTCACTCTTATCCACCTTATCAAATACGGTAATTACAGCCTTGTATACCTTAGTCTTGTAACCTTGAGTTTTTATACTAACTAAGACGTCAAATTCTTCACTGTTATTATCAACAATTTTAGCAGTAGACATAGTTTTTGCTAGTTCTTCCTCAAACTCTTCTATTTCCAAGGACAATTGATACTTAGCTCCCTCTACATCTTGAGATAGATCTATGCCAACCTTTTTACTATTGGCAGTTATATCTTTCCCAAAGGCATTTAAAAATTGCAAGATAGAACCATAGTAGGTTACCTTGAACTCTCTAGGAGCCCTATAGTTCCATAGATTCCTAATAATATCATGGTCTATTCTTTTGGAAACTATATAAACAGCATCATCACTATATAGGTTACCATAATCGTTTTTATCTAATCCTGTTATATAATTAAATTTATGGACTGTTCCATTTTCATGTATTTCAAATATATAGTCTGGTTGCAGTTCAGACTTTTCATCAACTTTTTTAGCAGAAGAAAGTATGTCATACATATCGCCTATGGTGCTCTTATCTGTTACTATAAATCTAAAACCTTGATCTCTGGTGCTTTGAATAATAATTTTATCAGCTTTGCCTTCCTTAATATATTCAAAGTCATTATTAATTAAGCCCAATTCCAGTTTTAATTCATTAATTTTTTGACATCCACTGCTTGAAAAAATCATAATTATCAATAATAAAAGTACAGATATATTTTTTAATACTTTTTTCATAAATTACGGTTGTTTATCTACAACCCCCCTCCTTTCATTTAATCTTATAAAACTAAAAGAGAAGCATAATGCTTCTCTACTCTTACATTAAAATTATAATACTTAGGGGATTTTTTATCAACATTATTAACTTTTTTCATAAGTGTTGACTAAAGCATCAAAGATAGCTGGCATATTTTCCTTAAACTTATCCTTAGGTACAAAGAAAACCATTCTAAAAAAGCTTCCCTGGCTATCTATAAAATATTCAAAAGCCTTCATATCTTTTCCTGAAGGTGTTATTGCATTATATGTTAGCAAATAGGCCTTCTTACCCTTAATGTCAATAGGCTTATATTCATAATTAGATACATTTTCCTGCTTATAAGCGCTGGATTTGCCACTATCTATAAATTTCTTCAAATCCCCATCTTTTGAATTCCAAAGTTGGACATAACCATGAATATTTCCATCAGTATAGATAAAATTATTATGGTAGGGTATATCTGCTCCACCTAGATCTTGCTTTGTTTTTTCCCAACTATCGGGAAGTTTATATGTTATACCACTATTTTCAATTGAGTATTTCTTTAAATTTGTAAAACCATTTTGAATTAGCACTGTGGTTTTCAATCTGTGGCTAAAACTTATTTCTACTCCTACTAGCACCAGCATTAGGCCTAAAATTATTATAGTTACTCCCAGCCTCTTTCTATTCAATATAATTATACTCATACTAAACTTTCCCCTTCTCAGTAGTATTGGTAAATTATATTAGAAGCTGGAGAAAAATATAACCTAGGTTAGTGATATTTTATTATTTTCTAGCTGGAACTACTATAGTTGAAGTTTTGAAATCATAAAACATAAGCCAGTAGCCTAACTGTTCTCCTCTAGTATCAGCCTCATCTTCAGAAACCCAGGTAACAAATCCAGACTTTCCACCATAAGGCTGGTCATAGATATTCTTACTTCCTGCTATACCATAAACAATGTATTTCATTTTTCCTTCCTTATCATACTTGTAACCTAACAAGAAGTGTTTATGCTTGTTTATATATGGATAATAGCTCATCATAGGATAGTAGATTATAGTGTATTTATTATAGTCTGACTCACTATTCATATCCTGCATACTTTCTACATTGACCTTATACCATTTACATCTCTTTATCTCTGTACATGCACCTTGAACTTCTTCAAAGTCCTTAGCTAGGCTTTTGAAAAACTCTCCTACAGTGCCTAAAGGATATTCCTGCTCTTTGCTAGACCCATCTTTCACAGTCCTGTGCTCATCTACTATTTCTTTCTTGCTATCCTCTTCTGCCTTTTCTTCAACCTTTTCCTTCTGTATAACTTCTTCCTTTATTTCTGCTTTTACCTTTTCCTCAATTTCCTTCTTTACTTTTTCTTCGATTTCTCGCCTTACCTTTTCTTCAATTTCCTGTTTCAGTTTTTCCTGTATTTCTTTTCTTACTTTTTCTTCCAATGACACTTTTACTTCTTCTTTTATTTCTTCTTTCACTTGATCCTTTGACTTTTCTTCTGTTTTTACCTTTTCCTTTACTTCCTCTGCTTTTTCGGTTTTTTCTTCAGCCTTGATATCTTCCTTTTCTTCAACCTTTAACTCTTCTTTTATATCTATCTTTTCTTCCTTTTTCTCTTCTTCTGCTAGCTTATCTTTCAATTGCTTCAATTCTTCAATTTTTCTTTCATATTCCTCAAAAACCTTGGTCTGTTCAGAACTTTCCTCTATTATAGTTTCTTCCTTTTCGGTTTCCTTAACTTTTTTCTTAGCTTTTTCAGGTTTCTTTTCAGCCTTCTCTACTTTTTCTTCAGCTACACTTTCCTTTCTATTTTCATTTAGCAAGTGGAAGCCTTTCCAATCTGATGGTGGATCTGCTGAAGCAAAACCACTCATTACAGATATAATCTTACTACCATCCTGCTTAATAATTGCTGCTCCTGTCACTAGATCTATAGGGAGAGTACTACCTGCGATGTTTGCTGTGCTATATTCGTATGTTATCTCCGCTCTACCATACTCATCTATGTTCATTTCTCCAAGATTGATAATCTTTTTAGTGTCCTTCTTGCTACAGATAAGAACCATGTAATAAGGCTCTAGCTCCTTCTTTATGTTCTGTACATAATAGGTTATTTTGCACTTATCACTTTTGGTTTCTAATTTAGTATAGCCGGAAGGTAGTTTGTCAGATGATACTGAATAACCGTTCTCGTCCTGCTGTAATATTATAAAATATCTACTATATCCCTTTTTTTGCGCCACCGTATTATCCCTCCACAATATTATTCAATATAATATATGAGAGACAATCATAAAAGTGAACATATATGTAAAATTTTATTGATAGGCCTTGATTTTATCTGATAGTTTGGCAAACTCTTCAATAGATAGAGTTTCACCTCTCCTTCTAGGATCAATTCCTGCTTCTTCAAAGGCCTTATTAAGATTTTCCTTACTTAAGCCTACATTTTTTAAGGCATTGGAAAGGGTCTTTCTTCGCATATTAAAAGCATCTCTTATAATACTAAAAAATAATTTTTCGTCCTCTACTTCCACCCTAGGTGAATCTAGCTTCTCTAATTTAATAACTATAGAATCCACCTTAGGTCGTGGAATAAAGGAAACTGGAGATACCTTTCTTATAATTTCTGTGCGGCAGTAATACTGGACCAATAAGGAAAGGGAACCATAATCCTTACCTCCTGGACTGGCATTCATTCTCTCTGCCACTTCTTTTTGAATCATAATGGTTAAGGAATTAAAGGGATATCTGCCAGTTAGCAAAATAATAATAATAGGGGTAGTTACATAATAGGGAAGGTTGGCTACTAGCTTCACACTTTTTTCTTCTCCTATAATTTCATTAAAGTTTACTTTCAGGGCATCTTCATTGATAAGCTGAAAATTATCAAAGTCCTTTAGCTCCTGCTGCAAAATTGATATTAAACTTTTATCTAATTCTATGGCACATACTGCTTTTGCCTTCTTTAACAACTCCCTAGTTAGGGTTCCTACCCCAGGACCTATTTCTATTACAAAGTCCTCTTTGCCTACCTGGGCCCCTTCTACTATATCTGTAACCACTGAATCATCTATTAAAAAATTCTGTCCTAGACTTTTAGTAAATTTAAAACCATACTTTTTAACTATTTCCTTGGTATTGTAATTATCCATTCTTATCTTTCTCCACTTTCTATATTATCTATCTTTTTAATAGCTTGAACAAACTCTTCCTTACTTATTCCAAAATTGTTCAACCTTGATAAAAAAGCTGCAGTATTGCCATAGCCTATACCTAAAAGCTTTCCAAGTTTTGCCCTTCTTTGGCTAGCTACTTCATTGCCAGTGAGTTTGTAGAAGAACATATGCTCCATTTTAAATTCCTCTCTCTTTTCTTTAGTTTCACATCGGGCCTTATTTAAAGCCTCAATTATAGCCTGGGGGGAAGCATTCTCTACACCTATGTCCCCTTCCTTAGTGCCTTCCTCACGGGATATATATCCGTGTTTTATTCCTTCAACTCTCTTAGATATAATCTTTCTAATTTTTTCACCTGCAAAATCTGGATCTGTCAGAACTATTACTCCTTGTCTTTTTTGCGCCTCTTTAATTTTAGCTATAACCTTACTGTTTATACCAAAACCACCTACAGCTATAACTTCCGCATCTACTGCCCTCTTAACAGCCGTTACATCATCTCTTCCTTCTACTACTATTACTTCCTTAATCATCTTTTCCTCCAATTGGTCCTTTAACACTGAAAATTTCTTTATTATATATTATATTCTTTCCTATAGAAAAGTAAAATAGAAGCCAAATGGCTTCTATTTCAAGATATAAACATTCTTATACTTTACCCCCCATTGTAAAGCTTCGCTATGGGTAGGGAAATAACAATCAATTTTGTTACCCTTAATAGCTCCACCGGTATCTTCAGCTACAGCAAATCCATAGCCTTCTACATATACCTTTGTACCTAGGGGAATAATCCTTGGGTCTACAGCGATGGTGCTGTATCCGTTAGGATTTCTTTTTGCTTGAGTTCCCGATGCAGTTCTGTTATATCCAGGACTAGAAGTATCTTTTCCTGTACAGGACTTACACGGGCAATAGGCAGTTGCCTTTACTCTTATAACTTTTTCATAAGCAATTTGGTCACCACCACGGTTAAAGGTTAATATTCCTAGAGTTCCTTGTAACAAGACCTTCTTAACTGGTTGTTTAGTAACTACGTTACTTACAACCTCACGGGAAACCTCTTTCCCGTCTTCATAAACTACTCTGGTAGTAATCTCTCTTTCACCAGTTTGTCCCTCTTGAATTGTCTTGGTTACATTGCTAGCTAAATTATTATCTTTCCTAATTTCTGTGGAGTACTCAATATTTTGCGACTCCTTCACTAGCTCAGCAGTTACCCTGGTGATTTTAACATCCATACCTTTGGTGATGTCCTGAGTCCTTGGAGGATTAACCTTGTCAGACTCATCTACTGTGATTCCTTCTGCTATAAGCATTTCTTCAATGTTTTTTTCTGCAGTTTTTAGCTGCAGGGTTTTTCCATCAACCAAAACATTGATATTCACAGCTCTAGTTATTACAACTTTATCTCCATCTTCTACAATGCTGTCTAAACCGGGTATTATTTTGTCCTTTGGTCCTACAGTTATGCCATTCCTTTCAAGACTATTCCTTAAACTTGATGAATAGGTTACTATAGTTTGTTCTTTACCATCAACAATAACTGTAACTTCTTTTCTTAGGTTATAGATTATTGTGAAACATCCAATTATCAATAGAACCAACAAAAATGTTGACTTTGGACCAACGGAAAAAAACTTCTTTATTCTGTTTTGTATTGTTTCCATTATTTTTTCCTCCCTATTTTGCAGAAGCAAATTCAAAATCTAAAACATTTATAGCTTCTGCCTGTATTTCGACTGTTCTAATGCAACCCTGTGCATATGATTTAAAATAATATATATGATTCCTATTTATTAATCTACAGTCTCTGATACAATGGGAAATATCCACCCGGTTAAAGTGAACACAATTAATTATACACCTGTTTTTAAAAATTATACATTTATTGTGCAATAATTCCATGAAATTATTTCTTTTACATTTTACACCATCCTCATAACTTTAGCAAGTCTTTTGTGTTTTGTCTTGTTTTTTCACATAGGTCTATTATTGGCAAACCCTTTATTTTAGCTATTTCTTCTAATATGTAAGAAATATAATCTGATCTATTTCTTTTCCCTCTATAGGGTGTGGGAGCCATATAGGGGCAGTCAGTTTCTACTAGTAATCTATCTATTGTCAGGTCTTTTACTACCTCTACTATCTTTTTAGCATTTTTGAAAGTTACTACTCCAGTAATACCAATATAGTAACCTTCCTTCAAACATTGTCTTGCAAATTCAGGGCTGCCAGAAAAGCAATGGACTACCCCCTTAACCTTTGGGTATTCCTTTATAATATTTAAAGTGTCTTCATGGGCATTTCTGTCGTGTATGACTACTGGTAAGTCAAGTTTTTCTGCCAAGGCCATCTGCTTTCTAAAAACTTCTTTTTGCAGATCCTTCGGTGGATTATCATCCCAGTAATAGTCTAGGCCAATCTCTCCTATAGCTCTAACCTTGTCACTGCTAGTAGCCATGTCCTCTATTTCCTGTAAGGCCCTTTCATCTAGCTCATATGCATTTCCTGGATGTATGCCTACTGCTGCATAAAAGAAATCATATTTCTTTGCTAGCTGGAAAGAAGCTCTGGCCCCTTCTAAGCTTGAACCACAATTTAGAACGCCAACTACACCTGCTTTACGAATTTCTTCTATTACTTCTTCCCTATCCTCATCAAATTGGCCATCGTCATAATGAGCATGGGAATCAAGAGACAGAAGTTCCACCTCTAAACACCCCTATTTTATATAAGAATTAGACCATGAACTTTATACCTATGATATAATACCTTTAATCTTCAAAAAATACAAGGCAATTTTTTACAAATACTTTTTAAGCCCCCTAATTGCCTCTTTGGATTCCTTCTTTTTATTATTTTTAAGGAGTATAATTATCATATTTTTAGTTAAAATATAACTGGGGAATATATTACCCCATGCATTTTCTTATTTTTAGGAGGTTTTTTAAATGGAAGGTACAGTTAAATGGTTTAATGCACAAAAAGGATTCGGATTTATTACCACAGACGATGGAAAGGATGTTTTCGTTCACTATTCTAGTATAGAAAGTGATGGATTTAAATCCCTTGAGGAGGGTCAGAAAGTAAGCTTTGATATCACTGAAGGTGACAAAGGCGAGCAAGCCACAAATGTAAGAAAAATATAAAATATAGGCAACTTAAAGGAGGCAAGAAACTATTTCTCGCCCCCTGTTCTCACTAATCTTCTGGCTTTTCTGAATAGATCACTCCATCTTTAAACCAAACTTCTCCGCTAACTCTTAGTGCTACTTCTCCCTCTTCTGGTATCTGTTTTCCTGCTCCATCGTTTAGAAAAACATCTGCAGTTGTCCAATCTAAAATTGTAAAGCTGTACCAGTTTCCATTTTCCTGAGACATTTCCACACCTGGTCTAACAGGACCTGTCACCGCTCCATTATAGTAATATATATAAGCAGTCTGCCAATCTTCAGGCTTGTAAAAATGTACTGTTACTGTATTTGTCACAGCTAAAATCTTATGAGCATTACGCCTATTATTATCCACAACAGCCATAATAATAAGAATTATGGCCATAAATAAACTAAACATCCTAACGGTAGAACTACTCATTTTTCCTCCCTAAAAGTTAAAAATTTATATTTACATCTATAATTTATTACTTTGTCAAAACCTTTGTTATATTTTAGCATATATTATATTTATTTTCAATTACTAAAAAAAGATAACGTCCCAGGATACTTAAAAAACTCCTTGATTTAGCAAATATTTTATGTTAAATTTTCTTTATAGGTGATTTAGTATTATATGATATTTATGTACAGTATTCGGTAGGAGTGAGATAAATGAAAAATACTACAATTAGTTTTCAAAATACTAAGGATGCAGGTGATAAAATAACCATGTTGACAGCTTACGATTATTCAATGGCTAAACTAATGGATGAATGTGAAATAGATGGTATTTTAGTTGGAGATTCCTTAGGCATGGTATGCCTAGGGTATGAGAATACCCTTAGTGTAACTATGGAAGATATGATCCATCATACAAGTGCTGTGACTAGAGCTGCAAAGAAGGCTTTGGTAGTAAGTGACCTACCCTTTATGTCTTATCAAACTTCAGTCTACGATGCAGTCTATAATGCTGGTAGATTAGTTAAAGAAGCTAATGCCCAAGCTGTTAAGATTGAGGGTGGACTTGAAATAGTAGAACAAGTTAAGGCTATTGTAAACGCTTCTATTCCAGTGATGGGTCATATAGGCCTTACCCCTCAATCTATAAATGCCTTTGGTGGTTTTAAGGTACAAGGAAAAACAGAAGCTGCTGCAAAAAAACTTATAGAGGATGCCCTAGCTATTGAAGCTGCTGGTGCCTTTGCTATAACTTTGGAATGTGTCCCTGCTAAACTAGCTCAGTTGATATCTTCCAAGCTTACTATTCCGACTATAGGTATTGGAGCTGGCAAGGGTTGTGACGGCCAGATCTTGGTTTATCAAGATATGATGGGAATCTTTGATGACTTTAAGCCAAGATTTGTCAAGCAGTATAATCAGATAGGAGATCTTATGAAAAGTTCCATCAAGACCTATATATCAGAAGTTAAAGAGGGAATTTTCCCAGGCCAGGAACACCAATTTACTATAGATGATTCCATTATAGAAAAACTCTACTAGGAGGGGTAGGTAATGATTTTTCATAAAATAGAAGAAATTAAAGCTCAAATAGAAGTTTGGAAAAAGGCAGGTCTATCCATAGGCCTTGTGCCAACTATGGGTTACCTACACCAAGGTCATTGCTCCCTTATAAAAAAGGCCAGCATGGAAAATGATAAGGTAGTGGTAAGTATTTTTGTAAATCCTATTCAGTTCAATGTAAAGGATGATCTTGATACCTATCCAAGAGATTTAGAAAGGGACAGAGAATTAGTTAAAGAATATGGTGGCCATGTGATTTTCAATCCTAGTGTAGAAGAAATGTATCCAGAGAATTTTTCTACCTATATAGATGTAGAAGGCTTGACAGAAGTACTCTGTGGTAGTGCTAGACCTGGACATTTCAGAGGAGTATGTACTGTGGTTACTAAGCTCTTTAATATTGTATCTCCCCAAAGGGCCTATTTCGGCGAAAAAGACGCCCAGCAGTTAGCTGTTATAGAAAGAATGATAAGGGACCTTAATATGGATATTGAAATCATTCCTTGTCCCATAGTCCGAGAAAAGGATGGACTAGCTAAAAGCTCTAGAAACGTACATCTTAATGAAGAAGAACGTACAGCCGCTCTAGTACTTAACAAAAGCCTAAAGGCAGCAGAAGAGTTTATACTTAAGGGCAATAGGGACAGTGCCACTGTAATAGCATACATAAGAAGGATTTTAGAAAGTGAGCCCTTGTGCAAGCTTGACTATGTAGAAATTGTAGATAGTGTTAGCCTAAGGCCCCTTGAAAAAATAGACAGGACTGTCCTGCTGGCAATGGCAGCCTTCTTCGGAAAAACTCGCCTAATAGATAATATTAAAATAAGATTATAGAGGTGTAAGAAGATGGTTTTAAATATGTTAAAATCTAAAATTCATAGGGCTACAGTGACCCAGGCAGAACTTAATTATGTAGGCAGTATAACTATAGATAGGCTTTTATTGGAGGCTTCTGGAATTCTAGAATATGAAAAGGTAGCTATAGTTAACATTAATAACGGTGAAAGGTTTGAGACCTACGCCCTAGAAGGGGAAGCAGCTAGTGGCATAATATGCCTTAATGGCGCAGCAGCTAGATGTGCCCAAGAAGGAGATAAGATAATAATTATGGCTTACTGCCAGATGGAAACTAAAGAAACAGAAGACCATAAGCCTACAGTGGTCTTTGTAAATGAAGATAATTCTATCAAGGAAGTTGGCCACTATGAAAAGCACGGTAAAGTGAGGCTGTAATAAATATTTTCCATTGAAATTCAAGAGGCTTGTTCTTAGAATATTAAGAACAAGCCTTCCTTTAATAAAGATTAGATAATAGTGGTGATAAAATTCCCATAATTGCTCCTAGCAGGGCTCCTAACCAAGTAATTGCACTTAGTTCCTTCTTAGCTAAGGATAGTATTATTTCTTCTGTATAGGCAACATCGAAGGTATTGATTCGGGCTTCTACTACTTTAGGTATATCCATGGCCTCGATAACTGCCACACCATCATTGTGTAAGAATCTCTGAAACAAGCCATTCCAAGCTTCTGTTATTACATTAATTATTTTTTCCAGGTCATCTCCCATAATTGCCGATGGTATAGTCTTTCCTACTTCCTCCATTCCCCAGTCTATTATTTTATCTACTAATAGGAGAAAACTTTCTCCTGAGGCATATTCCCGAAATCTGTCTGTAATAAAATCTGCCACCTTAGAGTCATAGTCCTCATTAATACTAGTAAGGATATGGTCCAAGGAAGAATATTTAAGAAAACCATTTTCCAATTCACCAAAAACATTAGCTATTACTGTATCTGTCAGAAGATTTTCTGCCAGCATATCTACTAGTGCTGTAGTTAAGCTAGCCCTATCTTCTTCCGATATCTTTTTAAGAAGTTCCCCTATCCTATCTTCTAAAAGCTTTTGCAGGCCATCATTTATCATCATAGCAACATTTTTCTGATTTTCATCTTCTTTTAAGTAATCCTCTAGGGCAGCAGTAAGCTTATTGTAAACTGTGTCTGCTTTAACAAATGCAGCTACTAGGGAATTAAGATTGTTGCTAATCATAGCCCCAATTGCAAGCTTTAACCTTTCCCTAACATTAGGTTGTTTTAAAAGTTTGTTTATAGCCTGGCAAAGGTCCGCCCTAGAATTATATATGTAGGCCTTAGCAGATACTATAAGCCCCCCAGGCAATATATCCTGTAAAGATTTTTCAGACTGCTCTAGTAATACTATGTTTTTTTCTATGTAGACCTGTAACTTATCCTTAAAATTTTCCGAATCCCTAAGATCTTTTAATTTATTCATAGTAAATTCTTTTGTTTTTATTAGGTGTTCATTGGCAATTAAGTTTTCAGGTGATGACTTTAAGGCCTTCTTAATAAATTCTTGTATAAGTTCCTTAAACTTATCTTTACTTGCTTCAGTTTGAATATAGTTTATTGTCTTAGCTATTAGTAAGCTTTTTATTTTTTCCTTAACCCTTGTATATCTCTGTCCTAAAAGCTTTTTTAATAGTTCCTCTAAGGAGTGGCTATTATTTTTAAAATCTCTTACCTTATCTCCAATCCACTTTCTTATATGTTTTCTTATTCTATCATTATCTAAGGCTTCAAGCAGAGTGTCCTTTGTTAATAAATGTTCACCTATTGTTTTTCCCACGCTAGTGGCAATTCTCTCCTTTTCCTTAGGAATAAGTCCAGGAGTAAAGGGTAGCCTTTTCCCCCGCAACCTTATTTCCTTCTGTGGCCTAAACAACATCTTGATAGCTAGCCAGTTTGTAACATAACCTATAATAGCTCCAACGGTAATTGAAATAAGATATTCCATACTTTTTTCCCTTCACTTTCTATAATTAATTCTATTATAGTTTTACACATATACATTATCAATATTAAATTAAATCAACAATTGGAAACCATTGATTTATACGGTTCTATTGCCAAGGACTAAAAAATACTGTATTATAAATAATAATCATTATCAATTAATTCTAATAAATAGGGGGAATATAGTATGACTATTGAACCATACATTTCTTACTTAGTAAGCAATCATTTATTTGTTGACTTTAATAAAGATCAATTAAGGGACTTTTTTTCCACCAGTGACTATTCTATAAAATCATACGGAAAAGAAGATATAATTTTTATAGAAGATGATGTTTGTAGTAATCTAAGTATTGTACTAAAAGGTGAAGTTGAAATTCAAAAAATAGATCCTAATGGAAAAGTTCTTACGGTGGCTCGTTTTAAAAAAGGTGATACCTTTGGAGAAAATCTTATCTTTGGAGATAAAAATACATATCCAATGACGGTAATTTCAAAAAGCAAATCTGTAGTCTTGCATATCCCTAAAGCTTCTGTAGCCCTGCTATGTCAAAAAAGCTCTTCCTTTTTAAATCAATACTTAAGAACTCTTTCTAATAGAGCAGTTAATTTAAGCTCCAAACTAAAGCAGGTAACTTTAAAAACTATTAGACAGCAAATTTGTGAATTTTTATACAATCAATATAAGAAAAGTGGCCAAAATATCATTAAATTAGATATGTCAAAAAAAGAGTGGGCTGATAAACTTGGTGTACAAAGGCCTTCCTTGTCCAGAGAATTAATTAAAATGAAGGAAGAAGGCATTATAGATTATGATAAAGATACCATTTCAATATTAAATTCTTCAGCCCTAAAAAAATAATTTGCAGACTTTTTAACAATATCATGTTCCATTTTTTATTATATTATGTTAAACTATCTTTAAAGATAGTTTTTTTTTAACAATGTAACCGATTTATTAATTTTTACGCTATAAGGTCATGCAGTTAAAGTGTTTCATTGTTTCACCCCATTCCTAATGAAATATATGTAAACTTTTCTGCAGACTTTATATAAAAAAAGGATGTTCCACGCATACTTCACACCGGAACATCCTTTTTACTATTTCTTAATCAAGTAGTCTCTTTTCTCCCCTTATTTCTTGTATAGGTTGAATGTTTTGAGTTACTTCCAAAGTCCCTAAAAACTCACCTTTTTCGTCCCTTACTGCAAAATATCTGATTAAAACATATTTAGGCCCCATCTTAATCCAGAAATCCTCATAGTCCTTTTTACCACTACGTAAATTTTCCACTACTTGCTCCACTACGTGAACACTGGCTGGAGGGTGGCAATTTTCCACAGTTCTGCCGATAACAGCCTTGGTTCTTGCAAAAATTCTTTCAGAACTATTAGAAAAATATTTAACAATCCCATCCTTATCTACAAAGGTTATATCAAAGGGCAAACTATTAAAGATAGCACTTATTTCATTGACTTTTAAAATTCCAGTGTCAAACTTTATATATCCCTTATCTTCTTCTTCCCCTATCTTTTCCTCTTCCTTATCTTCAACATTTACTCTAAGAGGTTTCCACTTACCAGCAGGTTCAGTTATGCAATAACCTATTTCTGCACTTTCCTCTTCTATAGTTAACCATTCATCTTCTGTAAGAGTATCCATGCACATAGGGAAAAGAATATGCTCTTCTTTGTAGATCATTTCTTCTATTCTAACTATTAGCTTTTCCAGCATTTCTGCAATTTTACTTCTAGCTTCTTTTTCTTCTGAAACAGCTTTTTTGCAAGCCTTTATTTCTTCTCTAATTTCGTCATCTACTCCCCACATTACCTGTGGCGGAGCTGTGATACCATACTTTTCTAAGTAGGGAAATAATAAGTTCTCTTTTCTACTATAGTGTTTGTCTAAGTCCCCTAACAAGTTAATATTATCTAAAAGGTCAAACTTAATATCTTCATTATTCTTGTACTTGTCAATGTTAGGCCGGAACTGATTGTCTATTAGATCTTGAACAGCTTTGTTCTCCCTCTTAAAGGTATGAATTGGATGGCCTGGTGATTGGTCTGGGTGATGGATTTCCTCTATAGAACCTTTAAAAACTGCTGCATGGACATCGCACAATCTTTGAATTTCTTCTACCTTCATTCCCTCTTTTATTAACTGAGCTTCCATCTGGGAAATTTCCGCAGTTGATACTCCCTTGATTAGCTCCTGGAACCTTTCCCTAACATCCTCCACAGATTTGCCATCATGAAGTTCCAAAATAAGTTCCTTCAAGATTTTCTGCCTATACTCTCGATTGTTTATTAATTCACTCATCCTTTTTCATCCTTTCTAATTTATATTTTAATCAGCCTATTATTGCCAAGCCTTTTCTAGTTCTTCCACCATAGTTTCATACTTATTTTGTATTTTTTCCTTTAAGGCCTCTTCTTCTAGCTTTTCACATGCTTCATTGACATAATTCATTGCATCTTCTTTCAAAGATCTTTTAGCAAAGGTATAGATTACCTTATCTTCCTTGTCAATATGCCTATTAAGTAAATCTGCATAGCCCACTGCATTTGCAATTATATCTACCCTTGAATCTTCGTCGCCATTTTTTACTCTTTCTAAAGCTTCTTCTAGACTCTTTACATAGAATCTACCAAAGTCGTGTTCCACCAACATTCCAGAAATCGGGGCTCCCACTAGAGTCTCCCCTATGTCTTCCCTCATCTTCTTAAAGAGAATGTCTTCTTCCTTTCCATGATGATGCTTATCGGTATAGTTTCTAATAAAATCTATTACTCTATTAAAATCCTCATAAGGAACCTCTTCACCTTTCATAACAGCTATGCTCATCTTCCTTATAACGCTCAAGGCTCTTTTGGTAACCTTATGTTCATGCATCATTAATTCAATTGCATCGGCCATTTCAACCTCTCCCTTCACTTGTATTAATTTATATACATTATAACAGGTATTCTTCCACTATTCGGTAACATTTATTACCACGGAGCCAATTATCCAACATTATTTTTCATTAGATCTAGGCTCCCTTTAGGAGAGGTTAACTTATAAAAAGTTCTCTGATTTCAGCTTCGCTTAACTTGGATATGAGACTCATTTCACTAGTGCTAACTTCTACAACCTTGTCAAAGATCTCCTTTTTCTTTTCTTGCAGATTATATATTTTTTCTTCTATAGTATCCTTGGCTATAAGCTTGATTACTTGTACAGTTTTTTCTTGGCCAATTCTATGAGCCCTATCTGTAGCTTGTTGTTCTACTGCCGGATTCCACCAAGGATCAAAGTGAATAACTATATCTGCACCAGTGAGATTTAGGCCAGTACCACCAGCCTTGAGGGAAATTAGAAATATGTCATTGGAGCCAGCGTTAAAATCATTAACCAAATCATTTCTTACCTTGGCGGGAGTATTACCGTCAAGGTAAGAATAAGGAATTCCTTTACTTTTTAATCTCCCTACTATATTTTTTAATACCCTTGTAAATTGAGAAAATAGTAAGACCCTATGCTTCTGGGCTAGCACCTCTTCTAAAAGCTCTTCCAAGGCCTGCATCTTGCCACTATCCCCTTGATAATCCTCTAGAAAGACAGCAGGATCACAACATATTTGCCTCAATCTAGTAAGTAGGGCCATGATCTCCAGTTTATTTCCCTTTTGACCTGGTAAAAGAAAGTCTCTTTCTACAGTTTTTCTGGCAGAAAGCATATAGGCTGTATAGAGCTTTTTCTGTTCCTCTGTCATATCTACCACAAGCTTATGTTCAATCTTAGGAGGCAATTCTGCTACAACATCCTTTTTTAATCTTCTTAATATAAAGGGCTTAATATGTTTATTTAAAGTAGCAAGTACCTCTTGGTCCCCTTCCTTTACTATAGGAATCTCATACCGTTCTAAAAATTTGTGGTGATTAAATAAATATCCTGGCATGATAAAGTCAAAAATAGACCAAAGCTCTGTAAGGGAATTTTCTAGAGGGGTACCTGTAAGGGCAAAATATCCTTTAGCCTTAATAGACTTTACTGCATAACTGTTCTGAGAAAGGGGGTTTTTGATATGCTGCGCCTCGTCTAATATACAATATTTAAAAGTTATATCCTTGTAACTCTCTACATCCCTTCTTATTAATGGATAGGAGGTAATTACCATATCATAATCTTTTGCATTGGCTATAAGGTCTTCCCTTTCCTGAGGACTTCCTGCTATTACAAGGGCCTTTAGCTGAGGAGCAAACTTTTCTACCTCCCTAAGCCAATTATAAATCAAGGTGGTAGGTGCCACTATTAAAGATGGTTTGTCAGCCTTTTCTGCTGCTATAAAGGCTATAGTTTGAAGAGTTTTTCCTAGGCCCATCTCATCAGCTAAAATACCTCCAAAGCCATAATGGCTTAAATTTTTCAGCCATTTAAAGCCTTCCTTTTGATAATTTCTCATTATATTATCTAGGTTAGGTGGAAGAGAATAGTCTATATTTTTTTCTTCTTCTAGGTCCTTAATAAACTTTTTGAAAGAAAGGTCCTTTTTAAAACCTTGCAGGTCATCTCCTAAGGCTTCATCTAAATAAAAAGCATTATACTTAGGTATTAAGGTCCTACCTTTGGAAAAGAGCTCCTTTTCATTAATATTTAAATAATCTATCACCGAAGCCACTTTACTAAAGTCTTGATGTTGAAGATCTATTAAATCTCCATCTTTCAATCTATAGTATTTCTTTTTTTGCCTTATAGAGCTTAAAATTTTTCTAATCTCCTTGGGATCTATATCCTCTATCCTAAAATCAAATTCAAGGAGTCCTTGCCCACTTACCCTAACTCCGCTTTTAACATGGCTGTAGTTATAAATTTTTATCTTCTTAAAATCCTCACTGAAGTATAGGTCACTGAAGTCTTTAATCTCTTCAAGGCCTTCTTTTCCCTTGTCTAAATATATCTTTGTAATAAGCTTTTCCTCATAGAAGCTTTCTTTCACACTTTCATCCAGTCTGAAGGAGCCACTAATCTTCTTAATAGCAGGTATAATATATGAAGCTATTTTTTCCCCTTCCTCCCTATCAAAAAAAAGCTCTCTGCTCTTTTCGTTAATAATAAAATTATATAAGGGTACGTATATTTTTAACTGTTCATTAGAGGGTACGTAAATATTATCCTTAAAGAAGAAAAACCTACCATTGGAACTTAAGGGCCTAGGCAGCTCTTTATCGTGCTGTAAGATGATCCCTTTGTCACTGCCCTTTAGTTGAAAATCCAGAGGCAAGTCCCTGTATAGAACCTTTATATTTTTGTACTGCCTTCCTTGAATATTAGCATTTATTTCCCTATCCTTAAGAAGACTAAAGAATCTATTTAATTGTCGCTCTGTAAAGTAGGCCTTCTTAGCTTTTATAAGGATATTTCGATTCCAATCATTGTTATCTAACATACTATTTATTTCACTTATTTCTAGGAGAAATTCTATTAACCTTTTATCTTCTGGCCAGAACTGCTGGTCCATTGGTCTTAAGGTAAAGCCTTTACCAAATTCTAAGGATTGATTTCTCTCTATAGCTTGCAAGAACTGTTTCATATTTCTTACAACATATAGCCTGTCAATTCCTATTTTCAACTCTAGAGAGGATGGAATATAGTCATATATATCATAAAAATAATTGATTTCTAATTTTAGTTTTTCCTTTTGATCTGATAGTTTATAGGCATTATACTTAATGTCCCTTAGCAACTTATTTAGTTTGTTTCCTTCTTCATTAAAGTGGGACTTAGAATAGTATTCCTTTATGAACTTTAGCATAACTGCAACAATATGTTTGCAAAAACCCATTTTTCTATGATTATCATTAAAAAAAGGGCAATCACAGTCAACGGATATAAAGCCAGTTTTTTCACTGACAATTATCTCAATATAGTATTCATCGTAATAGGCGGCCTCTACTACAGCAAAAATTTCATAAACATAAAAGGCTTCTTCCTTATAGTAGTAGTCCTTCACTTCTAATTCTGTAACCTTTCCAGCCTTATAGTCCTCTTCTCCCCGCTGGTAAATAATTTTATTTGTATGCTTCTTAACTAACTTTTCCGAGATGTTCATCTTCATCCCTCAATTCCTTGTATTATTTGAAATAATATGTATAAACTATATGTAGTAATTAATCTCCATATTTTCAACTTATATAACATAAAAAACTATTTAAATTTATTTTTTCTCCAAATGCAATAGTCACAATCTATTGTAGCATAAAAAAAGTAAGTAGATACTCTTTCTCGCTTCCTTCTGTTTATGAAATTTAAATTTTTGACTCTTGAATTTCTATAAAAAATTCTATTCATAATCTTTTATTTAAGAAGGTATTTTTTCAATATTTTGTGGCTTTTCAAAGAATGTTATTGTAAAATATGGTAATTTATTGACAATTCTTGAAACTTTAAAAATTAAATCTTGCATTTTTCTTATATTTACAATAATATAGTAGTATATGATTTTATTTTAAAAAGGGTAAGGAGTTTTGCGATGGAAAAGTCAATATTTAACAAACTAGTACTAGAAAAGGATTTGAAAAGAATTCTTGAGAACAAAGAAATAATTCTTGTAGAAAGTAGAGAAGATATTCTTGACCTTGCTATGGGAAGAAGGGAACAAAATACTTTTGAGGTTTCGTATGAAACTCCTGGCAAAGGTAATGTATTGGAAGCTACCGTTGTAAGATGTAAAAATGGTATTTCTATAAATTATACTGAACCTTACATGAGAAGAAGGGACCCTGACTGTATGGTTATTTCTGATGATAAACCTACAGACAAACCTACTTTTAAAGAAAGATTCAGCTATGATTTTAACGAACTTAGAAACTCTACCTTTCAATGGTTAGAGGATCAGGATGAACTTATTTTACTTCCCTTTATGTCTGGAGGAGCTGAACACGGCTATGAATCCTTATTACTTGCTCCTGCCAATGCCGGTTTTTTTGTTGGCGGTTTAGCTGATATTCAAGGCTTTATTCCAAAGAGTAAGATACCAAATAACTTTACACCAAAAGCTGTTCTATACTTAGCACCACCATTTAGACATACTCACTTCGATGGAAAACAGGTAGTTGTTCATAACAGACTTGATGGATATCACGAAGTATTTTGCTACAACCTATATCCAGGCCCTAGTGCAAAGAAGGGTGTTTACAGTATCTTGCTAAATATCGGTGAGCGTGAAGGTTGGTCAACACTACATGCTTCCGCAGTTAAAATAACTACACCCTACGAAAATACTTTCACTATAATGCATGAAGGTGCTAGTGGTGGCGGTAAAAGTGAAATGACAGAACAATTCCATAGGCAGCCAGATGGAAGCCTATTAGTTGGTACCAATTTAGTAACTAATGAAAAATTATATCTTGAAATTAAGGAAGCTTGTGAGCTTCAACCGGTAACAGATGATATGGCTTTAGCTATCCCATCAATGCAAAATGGTAACAAATTAGTTATTACCGATGCAGAAAATGGATGGTTCTTACGTATTGACCACATAGATGAATATGGTAAGGCTCCAGACATTGAAAAATTAACTATATATCCACCAGAGCCATTAATATTCTTTAACATAGATGGAAAGCCTGAAGCTACCTGTCTTATTTGGGAACATACAGAAGATGAGCCAGGAGTACCTTGTCCAAACCCTAGGACTATACTGCCAAGAAAATTTGTTAATGGCATTGTAGACGAGGCTATAGAGGTTGATATAAGAAGTTTTGGTGTTAGAACTCCACCAAGCACAAAGGAAAATCCTAACTACGGTATAATAGGCTTATTCCACATACTTCCTCCAGCCTTAGCATGGCTTTGGAGAATGGTAGCTCCTAGAGGACACGCAAACCCAAGTGTTACATGCACTGAGGGTATGAGCAGTGAAGGTGTAGGCTCCTACTGGCCTTTTGCTACAGGAAGAATGGTAGACCAAGCTAACATATTATTAAAGCAAATTTTATCTACACCTGCTACTAAATATATATTAATCCCTAACCAAAATATTGGTGCCTACAAGGTAGGTTTTATGGGACAATGGATAGCAAGAGAGTACCTATCAAGAAGAGGTAACTTCAACTTTAAGAAGGAGCCATTAGTGTCTTCAAGATGTCCGCTACTTGGCTATGCTTTAGAATCCTTAAGAATAGATGGTCAGACTTTACCAAAGGATCTTCTACAAGTAGACCTTCAACCAGAAGTTGGAGCAGAAGGTTACGATGCAGGTGCAAGCATACTATCTAATTTCTTTAAGGAAGAACTAGAGAAATTCCTAGTGCCTGATCTTGATCCATTAGGAAGAAAGATTATTGAAACTTGCTTAAGAGATGGTTCATTACAAGAATATGTTGATTTGATAAAATAAAAAAAGTGGCTTGCCACTTTTTTTATTTTACTCTATGAATTTTTATTAAATACAGATAACTTAAAAACCTATCCTTTTTCTTATCCTTTAACACTTCCAGCTGTCATACCACCAACTAAATACTTAGAACAAAGTATAAAGACTAGCATAGCTGGTATAGCTGTTATTAAGGCTATAGCTGAATATACACCCCATTGAGTGGTAAAGTCCCCCTGCATACTCACTAGGCCCATAGGCAGGGTATACATGTCCTCAGTGGCTAAAAGCACTCTTGCTATTATGTATTCTGACCAAGCTCCCATAAAGGCAAACAAGGCTGCTACAGCTATGCCAGGCTTGGCCACAGGTAATATAATTTTATAAAATGCTGTTAATAAATTCGCTCCGTCAACATAAGCACTCTCTTCTAAAGACTTATCTATAGTATCAAAATATCCTTTCATCAACCATACGTTAAAAGGAATAGCGCTTGCTATATAAACAATGATAATTCCAGCATACTTATCTGTCAGCTGCATCTTTGTCATTAATATGTATAGAGGCAACATAATCATAGGAGCCGGGAACATCTGGCTTAATAAAAGTAAGTTCAGGCCCATTTTCTTCCCCCTAAATTTATGTCTTGAAAAAGCATAGGCTCCCATAACAGATATAGTTAAAGCACAAACTGTTGAAAATAAAGACACTATAAGGCTGTTTTTTATCCAAGTTAAAAATTCCGGCTTTTTTATAGCCTTTATAAAATTATCAAAGCTTCCGTTGTCCGGTATAATTTTCAAGGAAGTGGATAGAAGCTTGTCTGCTGGTCTTAAAGATATTGTAATAATATTTAATATAGGATATAAAGCAATAAAGCAAGCTAAAATTAGAATGGCATATATTATAATTATCTTTATCTTAGAATCACCTTTGTCAAAGTAGCTATTTTTTACATCTAAGTTCCTATAGTAGTAACTGTTTGTTAATTCAGAATTTTTATTAAAATAAGAGTTTCTCATACTATCACCTCACTTGATTCATTTTTTGAGCCTTTATAAAGGTTGAACTAAATAAGGCTAATATTAAGAATATGATAACGGCAAAGGCTGCAGAATAACTGTAGTTATAGTTGTTGAATGCCTTTTTCATAGCGTAGGTTACTAAAATATGAGCATCGTCGGAAACATTATTCCCTGCCATTATATATATAATATTTACTTTGTTAAAGGTCCATACTGTGCCTAAGATAATGGCTGGTGTCATTACAGGCTTTAACAGGGGTAAGGTTATGTTTTTAAGCTTTTGCCAGTTGCTTGCACCATCAACCTCTGCTGCCTCATAATATTCCTTATCTATGCTTTGTAAGCCTCCCAGGCATACCATCATAATAAAGGGTATACCTAACCATACGTTAGTTATAATTGAAGCTATAAATACATATTTAGGGTCTGACAACCAAGGAATCATAGCATCACTGCCAAAAAGAGTTTTCAACACAACATTAATAGTTCCGAATTCTTCATTAAATAAGCCTTTCCAAGTTAGGGCAACTATATATTCTGGCATAGCCCAAGGCAAAATTAATATTAACCTAATCAAGGCCTTAAATGGTAGCTTTCTATTTAGAAGTAACGCCAGTCCCATGCCAAAAAATACATGACAGGATACATTTATAACTGTCCATAACACCGTATTGCCCAGAACCTTATAAAATATAGGTTCTCTAAATATTCTCTTGTAATTGTCAAAACCTACATTGGGCCAATCCCAACTTCTTAGGTTTTGTAGAACCACCCTTTTAAAGCTTAATACAAATTCGAATATTAAAGGATAGGCTACTACTAGTGTCATCACAAGAAAAGTTGGAAGCAAAAACCATAGTATTTTACTTTTTTCCTTATGGAATCTTCCCTTACTTGTTTTTATTTGCAAATTTCTATAGTAATCTCTTTCTAACCTCATGATTATCTCCTTCTATTAAAAGTATATAAAACTTCCTATCACCCTTGTAGATCCTCAATATACTGTACTGCCTTTTCTTGGCACTTACTACCATAATCTTCAGCCTTAATCTTTCCTGTTAGTAGCTCCATTTGAGCATCTCTCATGGCATCCCAAGTTTTAGTCATCTCTTGATAAGGAGGTGTTGGTACAGACTTTTCTAACTGCTCTTCCTGTATTGCATATTTAGGATCTAATATCATTACTTCCTCTGCTGCTTCCTTATCTGTTGGTAACTGGCCATGAACTTTAGACAGTTTTAATTGAGATTCCTTAGATGTTAAGAAATCAATGTACTTAATTAAAGCTTCCTTTTTAGGGCCACTGGCCTTTTCTGCCACTATAGATACCATTACTGCCTTTACTGCAGATGATGGTTTCATAGGTTTATTTCTAATAGTAGGCAGCACTGTTATATCCCAATCCATATTAGCATCATCACACTCTACAAAAGCCCAAGGGCCATTGATATAGTAGGGAGCCTTCCCTTCTTCAAATAAGGTTTTTGCTACATTATAATCCCCTGACCTAGGTATAACCTTATCATCATGTAGCTTCTTTATGTATCTAGCATATTCAGTCATTTCTGGAGTATCTAAATCAGGCTCTAATGGTATAGTATGCTCTTTAAATATTTTTCCCCCTGTAAAGGCAGTTTGGAAGGGAAAGAAAAAGAAAGATTCATCTGTTCTGCAAGCTATAGAGTAATCAATTTTACCTTCTTCCTTTAGCTCCTCAGTCTGAATAATTAATTCCTCCATACTACTGGCAGGCTTGTCTATTATTTTTTTATTATAAAAGAGTAATAATTCATTACCATTACGATCTGGTATTCCATATTGCTTTCCATTTATTTGCACTGCCTTTAGGGCAGTTTTATTAAATCTAGAAAAAAACTCTTCACCCATTAAGTCTTCCGTTGGTATAATTAAGTCTCCTGATTGAAAAAGTCCTACAACATCATTAGGTCCAATTACTAAATCTGGCCCATGACCAGCCATAGCAGCATTGATAAAGTTAGATTTTAGATCCTGCAACTCATAATGGGTTCTTTTTACTTTAATATCAGGGTTAGCACTGATGAATTCTTCTATAATCTCATCGTGTACCGCCCTTACTGCTTCAGATTCGTCTTCCCATATAACAATCTCAATTGTGCCATCATCCTTTGAAAAATCACAAGCTGAAAAAAGTGTCAATTGAAAAATGACAATAGACAGAAAAACCAATACTTTTCTTACGGATTTCATATTTTCCCTCCTGTTAGTTATATTAAACAAGTTTTTTGTTAATTATTGTTATTTTTATTTAGGCATGCCTATATATTATAACCAATTATTAAACTATTTTCCAACTTAGCTTTTGCCATTTTTTCTAAATATAATCGTTTTCACACAAAATGGTAACCTTTAAATAGGGAAAAACGGAAGATTTTGAGGGGAATAGTTGTATCGATGATAAAGCATTAAAGGGCATTTCTAAATTGTGTTTAATACTTTCTTCATAGGTAGCTATTAAGTCTTTTTGTAATACTGCTAAAGCGATGTCGGCAGTCCACTGAGATACTTCAGGCCAGTTACGTGCTACCCAACTATCACCAGTACTTACTTGTAATAATTTAATAATTTCTTCTTCTGGTAATCCATAATGTTTACCTAATTTTAAACCTTCTGCAACTGCATTCATATTCACAGCAAGAATCATATTGTTTACCAATTTTGCTACTTGGCTGTTTCCAGCAGCAGGACCATAGTAGAATGTATTTGAACCCATCGCATCAAAGTATGGAGCAAATGACCTGACTATTTCTTCATGGCCAGAAGTTATTATTGATAAGGTTCCAGCTTCAGCACCAGTTCGACCACCACTTACTGCAGCACTGATTAATTTTAATCCACTTTCAGATTCTACTCTAGCAGCTAATTGGTTCATTGCATCTGGAGAAAGTGTACTCATAACGATTATAGTTTTACCATCAGTGTTTTGTGTAGTAAGGATACCCTTATCAGCAAAGATAACATCTAGGTTTTGTGAATAGTCACGAACCATTGAGATGATTGCTTCATCAGCTAATTCCGCAACTTCTTTCACTGTATCTGCCATTGGGAAACCCATTGTTCCTAATCCTACAAATCCAATTTTTTTACTCATTATATATTCCTCCTTATAGCTAATTTATTCATAAGGACTATGAAAACTTGCTACACTTATTTAAGCCAAACCTAAAATAGACATAATCACCGTAACTGCCATTGCAATCCAGTGAGTAACACTAATAGTAATAAAACCGTTTTTAAATGTATCTTTCATGGTTAAGCCTGTTAAACTGTTGAAAATTATTAAGAATCCTGAGTAGGGAACAATTGATAATGCACCTTAGCCAATGGCAATGGCACGATGAATGGTCTCAGTATCTAATCCTATCTGTAAATAGATAGGGGCAAAGTTTACAACTGAAATACCTATTGCTCCAACGGCAGAAGCGGTAATACCACCTATAAGACCAGTACCAACCATTAATGAAAGTACTGCTGGGCCTGGAATAGATTGAATTAAATTAAATACAGCTTTAAAGGCAGCTACACTTGTTGCCATGGTGCCAAATGCAATGGTACTACCTGTTGTGATTGTTGATGATAAGGATTCGTTTGCTGCTTGATTCAATACTTCTTTATGCTCTTCAATTTGGTTACGGAATAAAATTCCACTGATTAAAATGGCAATAATGAGAGCCACAATAATAATATTTTCCACTGAACTAAAAATCAATATAATAGCTAATAAGGTCACTATTGGAAGTAAACTGATAATGAAGGATGGCGGTTCACCTTTAGGTCTATCATCACTACTTTCAACCTTGTCATCCAGATTAAAAGTCTCTTTCTTTTTTATACTTTGCTTCAATGAGTATTTCATAAATATTAATATAAAAATAATTGCCGCCACGGAAGTGACCATTCCGATAATTGGAGCAGCAGTCAGTGTAGTCCCCAAAGCAGTTGAAGGGACAACATTGTGTAAAGAAGTTGCACCGGGCAACATGGTCATAGTAAAGGTTGAGGTCCCTCCAAAGACAGGAATAGTCACTAATTTCCACGAAAGATTAAGTTTTTTGAATATGGGTTTAGCCATTGGGATTAATGCAAATATAACAACGAACACATTAATGGCACCGTAGGTAAGGATGGCAGAAATAATAAATAGCGCCACTAAGTCCTTGTAGGGATTTTTGTTTCCTACCAAGGACAATATTTTATCTGCAATTGAAATGGTTGCTATTGGCGCAGCAACGATGACATTGAACTTTTTAATAATAAAAAGAATGATTGTTAATATCCCTAGTAGTATCCCCAATATACCTAATAGATCCATTTCCACTCCCCCTCTATCTTCTTAAGTTTGTTAAAGGATATTAGTTAAATTTTTATCCTAAGTAAAATTAAAAAACATTATTTATTTACTATTTTTATATTGTCTTAATATCAGAAATCAATACTTCAATACTAAAAAAATATTGAAGATAGTTGCTAAATATCGAATAAAAATTGAAAAGAAAGAAACAATAGGATATGTGTTAAAGAATTTGTTTCTTATCCAAATTCTTTGGAAGTTCATCAAAAAGGAGATTGAGAAAATGTCAAATGTTAAATTAGCTGTTATTTTTTACAGTATGGGTGGTACAAACTTTCAATTAGCTAAATGGGCTGAGGAAGGAGCAAGAGAAGCTGGTGCTGAAGTTAAGCTATTAAAAGTAGAAGAATTAGCACCGGAGTCAGTTATTCAGGGAAATGAAGTATGGAAAAAAACTGTAGAAGCAACAAAAGATATCCCAGTTGCAAAATCAGCAGATCTTGAGTGGGCTGATGCAATCATCTTTAGTGTACCCACTAGATTTGGTAACATGCCATCCCAAATGAAACAATTTCTTGATATTCAAGGTGGACTTTGGACAAGCGGTAAAACAATTAACAAGGTTGTAAGTGCCATGACTTCAGCACAAAATCTCCATGGCGGTCAGGAATCAACTCTTCTTTCTTTATACACTTCTATGATGCACTGGGGCGCAATTATTGTACCACCTGGCTATACGGATCCAGTTTTATTTGGTGCAGGCGGAAACCCTTATGGAACAAGTGTATCAGTAGACCAAGATGGAAAAATGATTGAAGATGTGCAGGGAGCAGTAAAACACCAAGCAAAACATACAGTTACAGTTGCTCAATGGGTAAAAAAGGCTAATCAGTAGTTGATAAGTTAGCTAATGGAAAAAGCGACTAAAAAAGTCGCTTTTGAATGTTAACTATCAGCCCCCTAAGGTGATATCTTGTTCATTGTACCAATTTAGGGCCTGGTAAAAATGTTCTGCTTTAAAATCAGGCCAAAGTTCTTCCACTACATAAAAATCTGAATATATGGTTTGTACCGGCAGAAAACCGCTAAGTCTTCTTCTCCCTCCCCAACGGATAATTAGATCCACTCTCGATACATCAAAAGACCTAATATTATTACTAATATTCTTTTTTCTTGCATCTGCAAATTTTAGTTGATTTAAGTCCCACCCCCAACCGTAGTTTACTAACAGATTTACTTTCAAGCCTCCTTTACCAAAACTTTTCTACTGGTGAAAGGTAGAAGTTCTTTGGGAAACATGGGAGACTCTGTATTTCCTACTACTAGTATGGATCCATCCAGTTTAGACAGCTTTCTTACAGCCTCAATGCAGGCCTCAGTGAAGGCTATTCTTTGTTGTGCTGACCGCTTAGTGTTATCTGTAGTAAATCCGTAGAAAGTAAGTTCCTTTACTCCTACTTCTTTGCAGAGCCTAAAAACCTCCTCTGCTGGCTTTAGACCTGGAAGGTAACCCTTATCCTTAGACATACCTCTAGCCACTGCCCATCTTCTATTACCATCAGGAATAATTCCTATATGATTTGGTATTCTCATAATAACCACTCCAACCATAAGCAATAATTATAACCTCTAGTATTATACTTAGATTATTGCCACTAACTTAGAAAGATATTCCTGCTATATGGTTGTATTTTATAAAAATCTACTGTAAAAAAGGTTGCTGCATTTAATGCAACAACCCTTATCTTATCTTTTTATCTTACCTGACTTCCTGTTGGAAGTTCACCATCAATACCTGCAACAAAGAGCTTGCTGTCTTCATGGTCTGAAGCTGCTAGTATCATTCCTTGTGAAAGCTCTCCTCTCAAAGTAACAGGCTTAAGATTTGCTACTAAAATTATGGACTTGCCTACTAGTTCTTCAGGCTTATAGTATTGGGCTATTCCTGATACTACCTGTCTTTCCTCTCCACCTAAGTCTACCTTTAACTTTAGTAGCTTTTTGGCTCCCTTTACAGGCTCACATTGAAGAACTTTAGCTATTCTTAAATCTATCTTTTCAAAATCTTCTATAGTTATTTCTTCTTTCATAGGCTTCATAGCTGGCTTATTGGCAGCAGCAGCTTCCTTTAGACTTGCTTCTCTTAAAGCCTCCAACTCTTCTAGCTTTGCAGCTACGTCTATTCTTGGGAAGATTACTGCTCCCTTCTTAACCTTAGTGCCAGCTCTTGTGCCATCAAAGGCAGATAAGCTATTCCAGGTATCTAACTCAATGTTAAGCTGTTCATTTATCTTGGAGCTGGTAGTTGGTAAGAATGATACTAATAATGTTGAAATAAATCTTAGGGATTCTACTAGGTTATAAAGGACTGTACCTAGTCTTTCCTTTTTACTTTCATCCTTAGCTAATATCCATGGTGTAGTTTCATCAATATATTTATTAGCCCTTCCTATAAGCTCCCAAACCTTCTCTAGGGCTTCTGGAATTCTCAATTCATCAATGGCCTTATCTACTTCCACTGGAGTTCTTAAGGCTAATCCTATTAAATCATCGTCTATTTCTTCCTTAGCTGTAGGTGCTGGAATAATACCATCAAAGTATTTATCCACCATGGCTACAGTTCTAGACAGAAGGTTTCCTAAGTCATTGGCCAAATCAGAATTTATCTTTTTTATAAAGATTTCATTATTAAACAAGCCATCGGACCCAAAAGGTATTTCTCTTAGTAAATAATATCTAACAGCATCCACTCCAAAGTGGTCTACTAACACTACTGGGTCTACTACATTGCCCTTGGACTTAGACATCTTTCCTCCATCTACTAGGAGCCAGCCGTGTCCGAAAACCTGCTTTGGCAGTTCTATATCTAAGGCCATCAACATAATTGGCCAATAGATTGTATGGAATCTTAGAATGTCCTTACCAATTAAATGAACGTCTGCAGGCCAATATCTATTATAGTCATTATATTTATCGTTGCCATAGCCTAGGGCAGTTATGTAGTTGGACAAGGCATCTATCCAAACATAAATTACATGGCCTGCTTCAAACTCTACTGGTATACCCCAATCAAAAGAAGTTCTTGATACACACAGGTCCTGTAGTCCCGGTTTTAAGAAATTATTAACCATTTCATTTTTTCTTGATTCTGGCTGAATGAAATCTGGATTTTCTTCTATATGTTTAAGAAGTCTATCAGCATACTTACTCATTTTAAAGAAGTAAGCCTCTTCCTTTGCCTTTTCTACCGCTCTGCCACAGTCAGGGCACTTTCCATCATTTAATTGAGTTTCAGTCCAGAAAGCCTCGCAAGGTGTACAATACCAGCCTTCATAGGAACCCTTGTAAATATCCCCCTGCTCATGTAACTTGTTAAATATGTCCTGAACAGCCTTTACATGATAGTCATCAGTAGTTCTTATAAATCTATCGTAGCTTATGTCCATTAACTTCCACAGGTCCTTTATTCCTGCTACTATTTTATCCACATATTCCTTTGGAGTAACTCCATTCTCTTCTGCAATTCTTTGAATTTTTTGTCCATGTTCGTCAGTACCAGTGAGGAACATTACATCATAGCCTCTAAGCCTTTTAAATCTTGCTAGAGCGTCGGCAGCTACAGTTGTATAAGTATTGCCTATATGTAGATTGGCTGACGGATAATAAATTGGCGTTGTAATGTAATATGGTTTTTTAGTCATTATAAAACCTCCTTTAAATAGAAATTAGGCGAAAATAAAAAAGCCCTATGCAGATTAAGATCCACATAGAGGCGTTATATACGCGTTACCACTCTAATTTATATCTGTGTCGCCACAGATAACTCACTAAGTGACTCCACCTTGTGCTAACACTTGGCTTTTATCACCTTGCAGTTAACGGCTGCTACCGTACTGCCCTACTCTAAATAAAAGTTCAGACAGTCAACTCCGGGGCCATGTTCATAAACCTTCCTGTCGCAGGCTTTCACCTATCCCTGCTCTCTGTTGGACATTCCAATTTAATACTCTTCCCATCACAGTATTTTATGTTTATAATAATATATTGTTTCTTAATTGTCAACATTCTATCCAGCTATCTTAGTAGGGCTAGACTTTTAAATTCTACCTACTTGGTGTACCATAGTTATGAAGATAAAATTCGAAAGGAGTGGTACAATGAAATATCCTATAGATCTTCACACCCATACTTTAGCAAGCGGTCATGCCTATTCAACCTTAATGGAAAACGCTCGATATGCCAGCGATATAGGGATGAAAGTACTTGGTACCACAGATCATGGTCCAGCTATGCCTAATGCTCCCCATATTTGGCATTTTGGCAATCAAAGAGTCCTGCCAAGGAAGCTTTTTGGCCTTACTATGCTCTACGGCTGTGAAGCAAATATTGTAGACTATGAGGGAAATTTGGATCTTCCACTAGATTATCAGGAGGGCCTGGATTATATAATTGCCAGCCTTCATTATCCTATAATGGAAATTAATCGAAGCCCTGAACTTAATACTCAAGCATTTTTAAAGGCAATGGATAATCCTAACATTCACATATTAGGCCATTTGGGCAATCCTATGTTCCCAATATATGAAGAAGAAATTGTTAAGAAGGCCAAGAAAAAGAATATACTTATTGAGATAAATAACAGTTCCTTTGTGAGCTCTAGACCTGGCAGCAAGGATAAGTGCAGGAAAATCGCTATTTTATGTAAGGAATATAATACAAATATAGTCTTAAATAGTGATGCTCACTTTGCTCATTCTATAGGTAATTTCGATGAAGCTATTAAAATGTTAAATGATATAAATATGCCTCAAGAGTTTATTATCAATAGTAGCGAAGAGAAATTATTAGATTTCCTAAAGTCTAAGGGGAAAAATATTTAGAGATGGTAACTTTGGACTTAAAACAAAAGATAAAAAACCTTCCCTCTTGCCCAGGAGTATATCTTATGAAGGATTCTCTAGGAACCATTATATATGTTGGTAAGTCAAAAAATCTTAAAAATAGAGTGGGATCTTATTTTCAAAAATCAAGGTCCCATTCTCCCAAGGTTATTAAGCTAGTACAAAATTTGAAGGACTTTGATTATATAACCACCGATACAGAATTTGAGGCCTTTTTATTAGAATGCAAGCTAATTAAAGAATATAAACCTCGCTATAACAGCCTTATGAAAAACCCCCTCACTTATACTTATCTTAAGATTAGTAAGAAGGATAATTTTACCGACATGGAAGTTACCAGAGAGGTTGATAATAGGCAGGAGGCTCTCTACTTTGGACCTTATACCAGTACCAGTAGCAGTACAGTAGAAAGAGCTATTGAAGGAATAAAGGTATGCTATAAACTGCTATGCAGTAATTCTAATAAGAAAAGTTCATCTCCTTGTCTAAATTATTCTTTAGACCTTTGCATTGGCCTCTGCATAAGGGATGAAGCCTGGGAGAAATATTCTGAAATAATTGCTAAACTTGTAGCCATGCTAACAGGTTCCGACAGATCTATTCTTAATGATATGAAGGAAAAAATGAACACTGCCTCAGAAAACTTTGATTTTGAAACTGCCGCTAGCTACAGAGATTATATAAAGGCAGTGACTTATCTTATTGGCCAAAATCAAGTTGCAGAATATACAAAGGAAAATAAAAAAATTATTATTGCTGAAGCCTTAGATGAAGATCTAGTTAAAGTTTTTCTGGTAAGGGGAAATAAGGTCCTCTATAGTGAAAGCTATAAGTTAAAGGATTATAGTATTGACCAATTAATTTGTCAATTAAAAGGTCTTATTTCTGTCCACTTTAGCAAGGGTAGCCAAGACTTAGATATTATAGCAGCAGAGGATATGGATGAAGGGCAGATAATTTATTCATATTTGAAAAAGGAAAGTAAGGACCGTAAACACCTTGTACTTTCAGATAAGTCTTTGAATAAAGCAAGTCTAGATAAGGAGCTTAGGGACTTAATAAATAAGCTATTAAAAATCAGCTAAAGAAGTCCTCCTTAAAATTGCCACTGGACAATAAACCTATTTATTGGCCAGCGGCAACTATTTTCCAACTTATTTTGCATAAGGATTCAAAACACTTCTTATATCGGCATTTATCTCATCTACATTGACAGCAGGATTTTCTTCATCTTTTATAGCATACTTTTCTTTTAGGCTTAAGATTCTATAAAGACTCTCATCTATTCTTTCCTCTGATATCCTACCTTCTAAATCTGCCTTTTTCAAAGCTTCTATCACTTGAATTTGCTTGTCTTTACCGTGACAAACCAAGACTATATCCGTACCTGCCAATACAGATTTTACTGAAGCTTCACCTATTTCATAATTTTTCATAATAGCTCCCATGGTCATATCGTCAGTTATAACTAGACCTTGAAAGTTCATCTTTTCTCTTAATATATCGGTAATTATTACTTTAGACATAGAAGAAGGATTTTCCTTATCTATTTGCGGCAACAAGATATGGGCAATCATTACCGCCTCTGCATCATTATTTATAGCCTCTTGAAAGGGAATTAGCTCTAAGCTTTCCAATCTGGCTAGGTCATGGTTTAGGGAAGGTAGTCCCTTATGAGAATCTTCTGCCGTATCTCCATGGCCAGGAAAATGTTTTACCACTGGTATTACCTTTCCCTGCTGTAAGCCTCTCATAGTTTCAACACCTAGACTGCTTACTATACTTGCCTCTGAACTAAAGGCCCTGTCGCCTATAACTGGATTGCTAGGATTACTGTTTACATCTAGCACTGGTGCAAAATTCATATTAAAGCCAAAGGCCCCTATCTTATTGGCCATAACCTTTCCTATTTCATAAGAAAACTCTTTCTTGTTTACATTACCTATAATCTTATTACTAGGAAACTTTACAAATTCCTTTGGCATTCTAGTAACCCTGCCCCCTTCTTCATCTATAGATAAAAAAAGAGGGATTGAGTTTTTAGAGTTTTCTGCCTTAATTGAATTCATAAATTTTAACAGTTGAGAGCTGCTCTGAATATTATTTGCAAAAAATATAAAGCCTCCTACTTTATACTTGTCTATAAACTCCACTGTATTAGGGCTAATTTCATATCCATCAAGGCCCACTATAACCATTTGGCCAATCTTTTCTTCCAAGGTCATAGTTTTAATTTTTTCTTTAATTAAATCAACAGGCTCTGCTTCTGGCTCTTTTACCTTGCTAGAATTGTCTCCTATGGACTTTTCCTGATTTTTAGTTTCCTTTTCTTCCTTATCTCCAACTAGACTACATGCCGAAACAGCCCCTAAGGACAGGGTAATTGCTAATAATACAAGTATTTTCTTAATCATAATAATCCTCCTATAGATATATAAATATCCAATTTTAATATATCTGTCTATGTCTGTAGGTAAATTGAGCTTAAAATTGAATGTCTATATTCAAACCCCTAATATTGTACCATATATTACCATACAAGTAAATTCATTAGGAAAAAAGAAAAGAGAGCTTAGCTCTCTTTTTTAACAGTTAGTATTTTATTCATCAGGCTTTTTACCTACTGCTGCAAGATATATGACAAATTCTTCTTCCCCGTCCAAATGTAATACTTTATCAATATATTGCTGATCGTAATTTCCTATAGCGCAGGTACCACAATTTATTGATTCGCCAGCTATGTATAGATTTTGGCAAACATGTCCAACATCAATAAGGATGTTTTTATGGGCAGTTACATCAAATTTATATTCTGCCCTATAGGGTATGCAGCTCCAAGCAAACAAGATAGCCGCTTTCTCCGCAAAATGAGGAATATAGGGCTGATCCGGTGTTGCTTCGTCTATTACATTCTCTATGTCGTCTAAGGGGTACATAAAATAAAGTGAATGTCTCAAAGGTAGGTATCTGTATACACCCTTCTCTAATCCTTCTACTCTGGTTATTAATAAATAGGTTTCAAAGGAATGGACTGAACCATATGCAGGAACAGTTCTTAGTGTTCCTATGCCATCTCCTAAAATACACTTAATACCCTGGGTAGCCCAAAGCATATAGGATAACTCATCTAAGGTAATAAACTCTCCAGAGTAGATTCTAACACTCCTTCTGTCATTGATACAGTCATACAAATCATGTTTAGTAATAACCTCTTTCCTCATTTGAGGTAGATCAATAACTTTTTCATCTTCGGTATAAGGTTTTAATATATTAGGCTGTGGCATATTTTTTTGTCTATCGGTTATTATCTGTCTTAAAATATTGTGATTAGCCTTTAAAAACTGTCTATTTGCTCTAAATCTATTCACTTCAAACACCTCACTTTCCTTTGAGATTTCTTTTACTCTTAAAATTTACAAACTGTTACTATTAGTTGACATGAATTCTTCTATTTCATCTATAGTTTTGATTATTGAACTAGAAAGAACCTGGCAACCATTTTCAGTAACTACTACATCGTCTTCTATTCTTATGCCTATACTCTCTTCTTCTATATATAAGCCCGGCTCTACTGTAAGCACCATACCGGGTTTTAGTTCAATTTCTCTACTTCCAACATCATGGGTGTCTAGGCCTAAATGATGGCTAACACCATGATAATAGTACTTGGATAGTTCTTCATCTGTATGAGCTAAACCTAATTTGCTTAGTTCCTCTAAAAAAACTCTTCTTGTTATTAAGTTTAATTCCTTAAAAGGAAGTCCAGGAGCTATGGCCTTTATTGTCTCCTGCTGAGCCTTTAACACTATATTGTAAATTTCCTTTTGCCTATCTGTAAACTTTCCTGATACAGGAAAGGTTCTAGTTATATCAGCATTGTAATAATTTACTGCTGCCCCTAAGTCCATTAAGATCATTTCATTTTCACCGATAAGGTCATGGTTATCGCTGTAATGAAGTACTGTGGCATTCTTACCAGAGGCTGCTATTGTTTTAAAGGCAAAATCCTTTACCCCATTAGTCTTTAATACGAAGTCAAAATATGCTTCAACCTCATATTCTCTCATGCCAGTCTTGGCATTTCTCATAGCATTTAATATACCTTCTCCAGTAATAGCTATAGCCTTCTTTATCTCTTCAATCTCATCCTTTGATTTTACCATCCTTAATTCTGATAAGATAGGATAGGCATTTCTAATATATATATAAGGATACTTATCTTTTAATTCTTTAGCAAGTTTTTCTGTTAAAGTTGTTTCCTCCTCATAGCTAGCTCTTTCCAAGTCTAGATATATATTATTTATATTGTCTGTAACCAATATTTTATGTATGGAGGAGAAAAATTCTTCTTTATATACTATCTTGTTGATAGCTGATCTTTCCTTAGCCTCTTCCTCACTTATAGTTTTTCCAACCCATTTTTCCATTACCGGGTCGGCCTTATGGATAAACAAAGTAGTTTCTGTAATACCATTACTCTTCTTCAATACTACTACAAGATGCTGTTCATCTATTCCTGTAAGATAGTAGAAGTTTCTATTCACTGAAAAGCTATACATTTCGTCTGCACTTTTCTTTGGCGCCTTGCCTGAAAACAATATACAGATTGAATTTTCTTCTAAGCTATCATAAAATTTTTTTCTGTTTCCTATAAACAATTCTTTATTCATTTAAAAATTCCTCCTGTCAAGATACAATCTGATGTCATCATATACATTATATCCCTTTTTTTTAATTTTGTGAATAGTTAAAAACACTTTTTCTCCTGTCTATAATAAATTCCTTAATCTTAAGGCTTGCTAACAATATTATACAATTAATTTTGAATTTATACAATATTTCATGGAGAAAGAACTTTAATTATACAATATTCCAAACTAAAAAAGAACTCTTTTATTGAGAGTTCTTTTAGATTCTTCCTTACTCTTGGGATTTTTTCTTCTTTTCTTTTAAGCTTCCTATGGTTACCCCAGCTATTACTCCTAGGACCCCTCCTGCAGAAAGCCCCATCATAACGTTGTTAAAAAGAGCTCCAAGGAATATGCCAATACCGCTGCCAAAGCAAATCCCCAAAGCAACATATTTGTTTTCTTCTGAAACTGCGTTTATCTTTTCTTCCATACTAGATATACCCCCTCACTTTTCTCAATACCCAAAATAACCATCTATATATATAAGACGAATATACACCCTAAAAAGTTTCTTATTTCTATAACTTTTAATAAACTTTTTTCAACAAGATTCTACACTTCAATAGAATCAAACCACTTTTTACCCTTGTTTAGTATTAGGTAGTATAGGCCTAGATCTATTCCTCCAAATATAAGAACTATAGCTGCAAAGGCATACCAAAAGCTTAGAGTTAGAAGTACTATCAAAACTACTACAGCTCCTGCCAAGATTATACTACCAAACATTACTACCATATAGTTTAAATTCTGTTTTACAGCCTTTTCTTCATTGTCCCAATTTAACTTAGGAAACTTCAATTCTAATAGTATCCCTACAAAGGAAGTTAATAGGATACCTAAAACACTAACTATTAGACCAGTAATAATTAATTCTGGCACAAGCTCTATGGCGAAGAATGCAACTCCTAGTGTTAATAATACCGATATAGAACTTAATATAAAGCCAGGCATTATTCTAGCAATGATTTGGTCCTTAAAACTTAAAGGTATATACTTACTTATATATAGATTCTGTCCATCCCTAGAAATGGATGTTGATGCTATGCCGTTACCTCCAGAAAAGACTACTGAAATGGCAAATATAACAGCTAGGACAATGGCTAACACTCTTTGATAGTTAATAACCTCCAAAACAGCTGTGCCCTGATCACTATTGACGGAGCCAGAACCGAACATACCTATAATTATAAAAACAGGCCATATGAAACTGCCTATAACGCAATTCAATAAATAGGAAGGAGTTCTAAAGAGTATTCTAATTTCCTTAAGCATAAAGGCTTTCATAGCAGAATTCCTTCTTAAGCTCTTATCTAACTGTTCACTAGATAAATTCTTTCTTCTTGAATATACTTCTGAATTACCCAGTACTCCTTTAAAGTATAGTAATTCTCCTACAATCATAAATAAAATTACTGCTGCTACACTGATGCCGACAAATAGCAAAAGGTTTATTATTCCCTTCAGAGCTGAACTATAAATCAAAGATAAGGATGCCAATTTAGCCGTTGGAAATATTTTTGATACTAGAGAAACTAGGGAATTATCTCCTTCAATTAGAAGTTTAACCATAGCATCTGTGTCACCGCTGTTTTGACCCATCTTCTGACTGATCATAGAAAATCCTAAACCAATAGATAAGGCTAATATACCTCCAATTATCCTAAGAGCATCCTTGTGTTTTCCCAAGTTAGTAAACCTCATTATTATCATATTTATTAAAGAGGCTAGTACTAAAGGAACTATTGGTATAACTAAGAATAATAGAAGACCATATAAATAGTATAAAATACCTGCTCCACTTTTAACTCCAAAAACTACAAGTGCAGGCAGCAGTATTAAAAGCTCTGTAATATACTCATAGACTAGTACCGTTATAAACTTGGCACCTAAAATTTGGGAAGGTTTTAGGGGAAGTGGTAGCAGTAATTCCACATCTTTTGCAAAATAAAACACTGCTAGCACATAAAATATCCCAAATATAAATACTGCTAGACTTACACCTGCTACCGCCAAAGTCAACAATACCCCCTGCTGATCTATTTTCGCCAGCAAATCATACATTTCGTTAAAAAGTAAACCTAGGGGAAAACTAAAGGAAGACCCAAGACCTACAATCAAAAGTAAAATTAAAAGCCATTTGGTAATAGTTTTTTTTCTCTTTTTTTCTCCTTGAGATAGGGAAGTTTTCAGTAATACTCTTGTTAAAATCAATAATTTACTCATGATCTGTCAACTCCAAAAACATTTTTTCTAAAGATTCATTGCTCTTAAAATGCTCTCTCATTTCTTCTATTGTGCCGCAGAAGCTTATCTTACCCTTATTAATAATAGCAACCCTATCACATAACTTTTCCGCTACATCTAGTACATGAGTAGAGAAAAACACTGTTTTTCCACTGTCGGCTTCTTCCCTCATCATCTCTTTTAATATGTATGATGACTTTGGATCAAGGCCTGTCAAGGGTTCATCCAAGATCCAAACCTTAGGATCATGGACCAAGGCTCCCATAATAACAATTTTTTGTCTCATACCGTGAGAATAGCTTTGTATTTGATCTCCTAAAGTATTGGTCATTTGGAAGCGCTTAGCCAAATTCTCTATTTTTTCTTTTCTTTTATCTATTGGAACATCATATATATCTGCCATAAAATTTAAGTATTCTATACCTTTTAGTCTTAAAAACATATCTGGATTATCAGGCACATAGGCAAATTCCTTCTTTGCCTCTAAGGGATTAGACCTAATATCGATGCCATTGATTTTTATTTCTCCCTGATCCTTGTTTATTATGCCAGTAATCATCTTAATTGTGGTAGTTTTCCCAGCACCATTAGGTCCTAAAAAGCCAAAGATTTCTCCATCATTAATAGTTATACTTACATTGTCTACAGCCTTATCCTTGCCATTATAGCTCTTACTTACATTTCGTAGTTCAATCATACTTAACCCTTCTCTCTACATTTATTTTACCCTAACAAATTTAATATATTTTGCACAGAACAGCAGTTACTTATATTATACATATTTTTTAAGGGTCAATCAAGACCTTTTTATCACTTTATGCGTTATTTTTTATCCCTTTACCTATTTACCTTAAACCCCTAATCAGTTTTTGTTCTTATTTATGTTTTTTAGTTTCTCCTTAAAAGATAATTTTAGTTAAGGTCACTGCCATAATAATAGCAGTAAGGTCTGCTAAAAGAGCAGCCCAGAGGGTATGCCTTATTTTTTTTACCCCTACCGACCCATAGTATACCGTTAAAGTATAAAAAATAGTTTCCGTTGTGCCCATTATTATAGAGGCTGTTATTCCTATGAAACTATCGGCACCATATTGCTTTAATATATCTGTAAAGACCCCAATGGCTCCACTACCAGAGAGAGGCTTAATAAAGATTAAAGGCACAATTTCCTTAGGTAAACCTATAATTTTAACTATTGGAGCCATGAGAGAAGTAAAAAAATCCAAGGAGCCTGAAGCTCTAAAAACCCCTACAGCTACAAGCATTGCCAATAAATAAGGAAATATTCTTATACAAATAGAAATTCCATCCTTGGCACCTTCTACAAAACATTCATAAACCTTTACACCTTTAACTATGCCATATAAAGTAACAGATCCCACTATTATAGGGATTATGGCTAATATTATGTAATTCATGTCAACCCATAACCTCCTAAAAAAAATTTTCAAGTATCTTGCAACATACAACTCCAACTATGCAAGCTGTAGCAGTAGCTATTATAGCAGGAAGTATAATCAACCCTGGATTGGTTGAACCTGCTGCAGCCCTTAGAGAGATTACAGTTGCCGGCAATAATTGTATGCAGGCTGCGTTCATCACAAGAAACAAGGCCATATCATCACTGGCAGTATCCTTATCTGGATTTAACCGTTGCATTTCCTCCATTGCCTTTATGCCGAAGGGGGTGGCAGCGTTGGAAAGGCCCATCATATTGGCAGTTAAATTCATAACTATAGCTCCTAAAGCACTTTTATCCTTCCCAGCAGCCTTGTATATCCTTTTTAAAATGGGCTCCATAAGTCCAGCTAGCTTTCCAGTCAAGCCGCTTTTTTCAGCTATTTTCATTACTCCACACCATAGGCATAGAAGGCCAACCATACCTATAACTAATTCCACAGGATCGTTGGCAGCCTTAATAATTGCTTGGGACATTAATTCTCCTTTACCGGTGAACAAGCCAATAGAAATTCCAAAAATCAATATTAAGAACCATATGTAATTAATCAATTTAGCCCTCCTAAAAACTTAATTCCTAAGACATTTATATGAGTCTTCTCTATGGTTACGAACTAAATAATTAATTTAAATTACAAATATTACTTTTTTATTGAAATTGCTATTATTAAGTGATACCATTTATAATAGCAACAATAAAAATGGAGGACAAAATGATTCTAAGAGACATAATGAAATATATTGAAAGCGAATATGAAGTAATCAACAGGACTCCTTGCGAAGTATGTGGAGGAGAGTTTATTACAGAGGGCCTTCAGATTTCTCTAGTAGATGGGGATCCCTTTGATGTTTGCGAATGTGTTTGTTCTAGCTGTGGTCATGAAAAGGAGTTTATGTTTTTTGCTCCTTTCATATATGAAAAATCTTATAAATATAAACATAATCTAAACTAAAGGAGACTACTTATTATGGATCAGAACAATTTAGATATGGCAAGACAAGATATCGACGAAGCACTAAAGCTTATTGAGGATATGGAAGCAGCCTTAACTGCGGAAGAATCCCCTAAAGAAATAATTAAAGAGAAGTTTAGCTTTCTATCTAAAAAAGTTCAAGAATTAGAGGACTTACTAAGATCTGAAGGAATTATTTAGTCAATGGCAGCCTTATGATTTATAACTCATGAGGCTGCCATTCTAATTGTAAAGTGTATCCGTATTCTTTCAGCCATTTTACCCATTTCTTATAATTGGGCATATACTTTTCTACTTCCTGCCAATAGTTACTTGAATGGTTTCTATGGATTATATGGCAAAGTTCATGAACTACTACATAGTCCAGCAGCTCTAAGGGTGCCATTATAAGCTTACTGTAGTAATCGGTTCTTTCCTTAAAAATCTTTTTAGCCATTTTCTTATATAGCTGCAAGATTATATCTTTGGCAGCCTCTATCCTAGCCTCTCCCTCTAAATAAGTAGGTAGAATAAGCTTAAATTTACCCTGCTCAAAGCCTGCAGCTATCCTATTATCCTTATCTCCTTCTACAGTTAAAGGATAGGCCTTGCCTAAATAAAAGAGCCTTTCTCCTGTCTTGAATTCTAGGTAAAGCCTGTTCGAAAGTCTCTTTTCTATGACTTGCAACCTTTTGACAATCCAGCTTTCCCTATCTCTTAAAAACTTATTAATAAATTCATTGCTGCAATTATTTGGAGCCTTAATCACCATTTCTTTTTTGTCATTTATAGATAATTCTATAGTTTTTCTCTTAGACCTAATTACATTATATTGAATAATTTTATCTTCTATTTGAAATTTTCCCAAATTCATTTCCTCCTAAGGTAATACTTGTTGTATAATTAAAATATCAACTGTTTATCGGTCCTTATCATTTTAAAGGACTTCATTATATCTTTCAACAACTTATCCAGGAGGCTAAGAAAAAATGAAAAAGAAAAAAACACTAATGATAATTGCTATATCAATACTATTAGCTTCTATACCAGTCCTAGTTTATGTAATAACCTTAAATAAAGACAATGGGAAAACTAATAAAACTGTTAAAAGAGAAAAAATCGAAAAAAAAGAAAACCCTTCTCCTGGGGCCAAGTCTAATAAGGCTGATAAGCCAGACAGCAAGAAGGATGAAATTCCAACTATAGCTAACATAGAAGTAAACCAGCCTGGAAAATGGGGAAACAATCCAGGAAATATCCTTAATGGTGGTAGCTTTGCTTTACAAGACAACTACTTATATTTTAGCAATGCAGAAATACTACAAATTGATAGTACTATATCCTCAGTGCCTATATGTCGTAGTAAAGAAGATGGTATAACAGCTCTTACAAAATTACAATCCAATAACTATCCTCACGACCTTAATCTTGCAGGTCAATGGATTTATTTTGTTGTTGCACCAGATGGAGATTTATGCAGAATAAAACTTAATGGTTCGGAACTGGAGATCATTGACAGCGGTAATATTAAAAATTTAATTATCTTTGATAATGTCCTTTATTATCTTCTAAATGACAATCTATATAAAAGAAGCCTGAATAATTTGCAAGAAAAGCAGTTACTGGTGGAAAATGTTAGTTATTTCACCTTCTCTCAAGACGGTAAAACCATATTTTATTGCCCTCTTGCTAATAATTTTCTTGGTGTCCTCTCAGGTATAGCCAGTAATGAGATCTATTCCATTGATACTAAGGGCGAAAATAATAGACATATCTTTACTGATGACAGAGAAACTAATATAGAATCATTTTTTGTTTATAAAAACTACATATACTTTACTCCAACTAAATGGGATAGTTCAACCTATTCCCCCGAATTCAGCTCTTATATAGTTAGGCTGGACTACACAAGTTCTGACCCTAAAGCAGAACAGTTTATATATATATCAGAAGATAGAAGCAGTATAAGCCTATATGAAAACTATCTATACTACGGTATAAACAACTATAAGGAAAACTCTCTCACCCTTTATAGAAGAAACCTAGACGATGATTCAGTGGAAAGCTTGACTATAAACAACTTTACTACTCTCTGTACAAGAATACAATCTTTCGGTGACAAAGTTTATTTTATAACCTTAGATAAGATTGATCTTAAAAATACAACTAGCTGTAGCTTATACTGTTTGGATTTTCATAAGAAAAGTATACTGCGAAATAAAACTGACGATTTCAATATCTATGGCACACTGCTTAATTAGAGAAAAGCAAAAATAGAGCCCTGCAGGGCTCTATTTTTTTATAGTTCTACTTTGTAGATTCTCTTTCAATAATCTGGTAAGGAAGAATGTAATTTTTCTCCCCTAATTCTTTATTGTTTATGATTTTTATTAGCATTCTCATACCTACAGATCCCATGTCATACATTGGAACTCCTACTGTTGTTAGCTTTGGATAGAAGATAGATGAAGAATAGATATTATCAAATCCTATTACATCAACCTCTTCTGGTACCTTTATATTCTTCTCTCTTAGGGCATTTATTGCACCCATGGCAATTTCATCAGAAGCACAGAAGAGAGCATCAAATTTACCTTTCTCAAGGATCTTATTAACTCCCTCATAGCCTTCACGGGCCTTTAATTCACCGAAGTAAACAAGATTTTCATCTACTTCTAAGCCCATTTCCTTTAAGGCATCTTGGTAACCAAAGTATCTAACTGCAGCTGCATTAACTTCGTCCTTATGTACTCCAATATAGGCAACCTTCTTATTTCCCTTGGCTAGTAGGTTCATAGTTGCATCGTATGCTGCCTCCCTATTATCGATGGATACACTTGGGAAGGTCTTATCCTTATCTGAAGTAACTACCAAAACTGTTTTTAAATCTAGTTCTTTTATAAGGTCTAGAATCTCCATTTCTAGAGAACTACTCATATATAGAACTCCATCCACCATTTTTTCCTTAAGAACTCTTAAGTATTCCTTTTCCTTTTCAATGTCTGAATCGGAATTGCAAAGCATTATATTATAATCATATATATTAGCTACGTCCTCTGTTCCTCTTACTACTTCAGGATAAAACTGGCTGGATATATCCGGTATCAATATACCAATGGTTCTCGTCCTTTGAGTTTTTAAGCTTCTTGCTACAATATTTGGTCTATAGCCTAGCTTGTCTATAGCTTCCTTTACTTTCTTTTTTGTATCTTCATTTACTACGTCAACATCATTTAATACTCTGGAAACTGTTGCTATGGAAACTCCCGCCTCCCTGGCAACATCCTTAATTGAAACCGACATCATAACCACTCCCTATTGGTATAATATTTCCCCAACCCTTCTACTCTGAAGCTTAACGGGAAAGTCTACTTATATTATACTTATAAATTGAAAACTTTACAAGAATCTTTTACATTTTTATGAAAATCTCATGAAACTATTATTTATTTTTTACTGCCCTTAGAATAAACTTCTGCTATAGCTGTAAAACCTAGTTCCTTTAAACATTTAATGATAATTTCCTTCAATTTATTACTTTCAATTTTATCAACAGCTAACTTTCTAATTTCACTCATAATCATGCGGGATATATTTTCCGAATCAGACTCATTTATTGATTTCCTTGCCTCGTCTGAAGCTCTTTCAAGAGATAGGATAATCTTCCGTATTCGGAATTCTTGGAGCCTGCCATCTTTTTTTATAACCTTCATATTGATACCCCCTTTGTTTTTATTACTTCTTATATACATTTTACAAAATTATAGAGCTTTTTGAAAGTGGTTTTCAGAATTATCCGACTCTTTGACTTAAAAATTTTCAATGACAGATAAGTAAAAGGACCAAGCCATTATGTCCTGGTCCTTTTTGTTAAACTGAAAATACCTATTAAAGGCAAGTTCTTTATAGATAAGTAGTTACAAATTTTATAGAATATAAATCGCAAATTACTATGTCATCACTATCTGCTTCTTGTATCACCACGTAGTCTATTCCTACATTTAACAATGTACCTCTTCTATCTGTAAGCATACTTTCCCCTATCAAAAACTCAATTCTTACAGTTCTGCCGATTTGAGTTACTAGATAGCCTTGTGTCCATTGGTAATCTTCAACAGTTGGTTGTAATAGTCCTAAGCCTGGGGCAACCTGTTGTGGAACCTGCTGCCTTCCTTGGTCTGCGGAGCCAGTAGCTTGTTGACCTGTACCTACACTAATTGTTGGCTCTTGAACCCCGCTACCTGGGGTAACGGTAAAGCCTGGTGATCCAGGTGGTGTTGTCCCCCAAAAGATAGGTACTGGTGAACCAGCTGAATAGCCCAGAGTTCCTGGGGAAAATTCTCCCGCCGTAGTACCAGGTACAAACTCTCTCATTTCCTCCATAGATAAATTCTCTTCACTCATAGAATCCTCCTGAAAAATTACTTATACCAGCAAAAAATATATGTTAGATTATTCTTACTAAATTATTATATGTTGCAGTACTGAGATGGTTACAAATTAGAATTAAGTTTATAAAGAAATTATTCAATACCTATGCCCTAAAGGCAGCAATAATCACATATATAATCAATCCAAACAATAAAACTATAGATATTAACCTCAAGGTTCTACCAAAGAATAATAGGAGAATCCAACCTACAAAGCAGCACAAGATCCACACTGTTAGATTGCCTAAACATCCAAGTTTATCAAGCTTGCTTCCAAGTTTAAACATAAGGAATATTATGGTGCCTACTAATGCAGAAATAACAAATACTAAAAAACCCATAAAATCACTTCTTACAACACTACCTTTACCTTGCTACTTACTATAATTATTATGATGATATTGTGATAAATAAAACTAAAGCTTTTAGAAGTATGAATATATTATTTTAATTGATATAGCCCAGGGCTTATAATACTGTGCTTATTTTGATATAATTATAAAAAGGAATTATGAATTACTTTTCCAATGATTAATGGAGGTGTCGAAATGAACACTACTCAGAAAGATAATTATATAAGTCCTGATGAATATGAGGTACTACAGTCTAAATATGACTGCAAAACAGAATATGCTGATGGGGAAATATGGGTAAGCTCAAGCACTGCTAGCCGTGATAGAGTTTTTAAGGCATATAGCATAGATGATGAATACCTTAGTTCAGTTTTTACAGATCTAAAGATAAATTTAAAAGATATTTTTTAAAAAAACTGTGGAAAACCAAAGTTTTCCACAGTTTTTTCTTTTATTTTACTACTTCAACAGCCATATTTAACTTTTCACCGTTTATATTATATTCTTTATTAGCTTTTTCGCTATTAAATATAATATCTACAGTTAAGGTTTCTTTCATTATTATTTCTTGGAACTTCTTGATAACAGCTTCCAGCATTTCATTTCCAGCTACATATAGGTTTATTCTATCGGCAACTTGGAATCCGCTTTCCTTTCTCATGTTTTGAACCTTACTGATAATTTCACGAAGGTTTCCTTCTTCTCTTAATTCATCAGTAACCTGAGTATCTAAAACTATACCAATAGTTCCTTCTCCAGCAAAGGCAAAGCCTTCTAAGCCCTTCATTGTAACTAGAAGATTCTCTTGGTTTAGCTCTATCTCTGTACCATTTACATTGATAAGTACACTGTTGCCGTTTTGAACAGTTTGAGCAAGCTCCATTTGATTTCTAGCTGCAATTTCTTTTCTTATAGCTGGTATTAGTTTACCATAAGCTCTACCTAGTACAGGAAGATTTGGCTTGATTTCAAAGCTAACATACTTTGAAAGGTCTGCTCCAAATTTAACGGTCTTAATATTTAATTCATCTTTTATTATATGGCCGTAGTAGTCTGGAAGAGCAGCAGTACTTACAAGCATTTCAGATAATGGCTGTCTGTTCTTTATATTAGCAGCATTTCTTGCGCTTCTTCCTAATTTAACTATACTGTAAGCTAGATCCATAGTAGCTTCTAAGTCCTTGTCTACAGCTTCTGTGTCATATTCTGGCCATAGGCGAAGATGTATACTTTCAGGAGCATTTGGATCTAAATTAACTACTAAGTTTTGATATATTTCTTCTGTTATAAAAGGTATGAATGGAGCAGCAACCTGACACAAGGTCACAAGAACCTTATATAAAGTTACGTAAGCACCAATCTTATCTTCAGTTAATTCTTGGCTCCAATATCTTGATCTATTTCTTCTTACATACCAGTTAGATAATTCGTCAGTAAAGTCTTCTATAGCTAAAGCTGCTTGAGTTATCTTATATCCATTTAAATTATCATCTACTGTCTTAATTAAGGTGTTTAGTTTTGACATTATCCATTTATCCATAACATTGCCAGACTTGAAGTCAGCATACTTAGTTGGATCAAAATTGTCTAGGTTAGCATAAAGCACATAGAAGGAATAAACATTCCATAAGGTACTTAAGAACTTTCTCTGTGCTTCTGCAACATCATCCTCTGAAAATCTTGTAGGAAGCCATGGTGCACTGGCAGTGAAGAAGTGCCATCTTGTAGCGTCTGCTCCTTGATTATCCATAACTTCAAAGGGGTCTACCACATTTCCCTTATGTTTAGACATCTTTAGACCATGCTTATCTAGTACGTGGCCTAATACTACACAGTTTTCAAAAGGATTAGTATCAAATATTGCCGTGGAAATAGCCATCAAGGTATAGAACCAACCTCTTGTTTGGTCCACTGCTTCAGAAATAAACTGTGCAGGGAAGTTAGCTTCAAAAAGCTCCTTGTTTTCAAAGGGGTAATGATACTGTGCAAAAGGCATGGAGCCAGAGTCGAACCAGCAGTCAATAACTTCTTCTGTTCTTGTCATTTCTCCGCCGCACTTTTCACACTTTAACTTCACAGCATCTATATAAGGCTTATGAAGCTCTATATCTTCCGGTGTATTTATTCCCTTCTCCTTTAATTCTGCTATGCTACCAACACAGTCTCTGTGTCCACAGCTACATTCCCAAATTGGCAGTGGAGTTCCCCAGTATCTATCTCTAGATATACCCCAGTCAATAACATTTTCAAGGAACTTTCCAAATCTACCAGTTCTGATATTGTCAGGATACCAGTTAACCTTGTTGTTATTTTCAAGTAGCTTATCTCTTAAGGCTGTCATCTTAACAAACCAGCTATCTCTTGGATAGTAAAGCAATGGAGTATCACATCTCCAACAGTGTGGGTAGGAGTGTGTGAACTTTTCTGATTTGTAAAGTAAATTATGGCTAGCCATGTATTCTAAGATCTTTGGGTCAGCTTTCTTAACAAAGAGTCCTGCCCAAGGCTCAACACAATCCATAAACTTTCCATCAGCATCCACTAGATTTATAAGTGGAAGTCCGTTTTTCTTACCTACTAAATTATCCTCTTCACCATAGGCTGGCGCTATATGAACTATACCAGTACCGTCTGTTAAGGTTACAAAGTCACCATGTATGATATAGAAGGCCTTTTCTTCTGGCTTATAGAATGGTAATAGCTGCTCGTACTCCAAGCCAAGCAAGTCTTCACCTTTGAATTCCTTAACTATTTCGTATTCATGTTCTAAAACGGCTAATAGTTCCTTAGCTAAGATAAAGTGTTCATCATGTACCTTTACTTCAGCATAGTCATGCTTTCTATTTACAGCTAGAGCAACGTTTGATGGTAGTGTCCAAGGAGTTGTTGTCCAAGCTAGTATATACTTGTTTTCTTCTCCCTTTACTTTGAATTTAACGAAAGCTGTAGCATCTTTAACATCTTTATAACCTTGAGCTACTTCGTGAGAAGAAAGTCCAGTTCCACATCTAGGACAGTATGGCACTATCTTATGACCCTTATATAAAAGGCCCTTTTCCCACATTTGCTTTAAGGCCCACCACTCTGATTCAATGTAGTCATTATGGTAGGTTACATAAGGGTTATCCATGTCTACCCAGAAACCTACTTGATCGGACATTTCCTTCCACATATTAGCGTAAGTAAATACACTTTCCTTACACTGATTTATAAAGGATTCTACTCCGTATTCTTCTATTTGAGACTTACCAGAGATACCTAGTTTCTTTTCAATTTCAAGCTCTACTGGAAGTCCGTGAGTGTCCCAGCCTGCTTTTCTTAAAACCTTATAGCCCTTCATTACTTTATATCTAGGAATTATATCTTTTATAACTCTTGTTATTATATGACCAACATGGGGCTTACCATTAGCGGTAGGTGGTCCATCATAGAAAGTAAAATATTCGCCGTCTTTATTCATGTCAAAATTCTTCTGAATTACGTTTTTTTCTTCCCAAAGCTTTAGAATGTCTTTTTCAATTTGAACAAAGCCCTTTGAGGAATCAATTTTTTTGTACATTTCCTTTCCCCTCCTTATTTATTCAATAAAAAAACTCCGCCCTACAGGACGAAGTTATATTCGCAATACCACCTCTAAAGTACAAAATTCAAGTACTATTGATAGCTTACTTAAAGTAAGTTACCATTGATACTCTATCCTGTAACGTAGGCTTACGGACTCACTTACAACTATGTTTAACATAGCTTCAGCTATCAACTCCGCGGTGATTTTCCTTAACTGCTCTCTATGGCTTTCCACCAAATGCCACTCTCTGTAAGATTGCTAACATTAAGTACTTTTCCGCTTCACAGCTTTTTGACTAACTATGATTATATTACAGCAAAGCACTCTTGTCAAATATTATCTACCCTTATTTCTTTATTTATTCAGCTTATTTTTTATAAATTAAATCCTCACAATGTTAGTAGCAAAATTATTTAGAAATCATATGATGTACTATAATCTAAAGAAAAGCTTGTACTTCACTTACTGGTGAAGAATACAAGATGCTTCAAGATAATAAAAAGTTAAACTTATTTGAGAGGTGGATAAGAAAATGAGTAGAAGACATTGTAAGCCAATGGATTGTAAACCTGTTTATATGCCACAAACTATGGATAGAAACTGTATCTGCGATTTCCCTACACTTATTATATTAATCCTTATAGTACTTCAATTCTCAAAGCAGGGCAAGAAGTCCGGCTATGACAGAGATGACGACTATGATGATTGCGATAAGAAGTGTGGCAAGGATAACGATATTATAGGCAATGGCGTATTGTTCATTATAGCATTGTTCTTCCTATCCTGCGCTGGCTGTGGAAGAGGCAGATATTAATGTACAAAAGAAAGAGGGCCTGGGCCCTCTTTTATTACTATTACACAGCTTTTGGCTGTTCTTCTTCCCTTCCAGTTATAACTTTAACGGGACATTTAGAAGCACATATGCCACAATTTGTACACTTAGAATAATCCACTAAGGCTAGATTGTCATTAACACTTATAGCTTGAACAGGGCAATTCTTTTCGCATAGTCTGCAAGCAATACATCCCTTTGAACAATTTTGTCTAACTGTCTTTCCAAGATCCTTAGAATTACATGCAACTCTATACTTATTATCCTTTGGTACAGATACAATTAATTCTTGAGGACATGCCTTTATACAAGCTCCGCAATTTACACATTTCTCTTCATCTACTACTGCTACTCCATTTACTATGGAGATAGCATCAAACTTACAGGCCTTAACGCAATCGCCACAAGCAAAACAGCCATAGGAGCAACCTTGAAGGTTATCTAAAGCTGCAGCTTCCTTGCAAGTTTCAACACCTTGCAAATCAGCCTTTATTTTTCTTGAATCACAGTCACCGCTGCACTTAATAAAGGCAACCTTTTTAGCCACCTTCTGCTCACTTGCATCTACTTTAAGCTCAGCACCCATAATTTCAGCTAGCTTAGCAGCACAGGAGTCTCCACCTACTGTACAAGCTGTCAGGGGAGCTCCTTCCTCTACTACAGCTGTTGCATAAGCATCACAGCCTGCATATCCACAACCGCCACAGTTGGCCCCTGGCAATACTTCTCTTATTATTGGTATCTTTTCATCCACTTCAACTTTAAACTTATCTGCAGCAAAACCTAGTAATGCACCAAATATTAAGCCTAAAATTCCCAAGCTTAACACAGCATTTATTATATTAATAAAATCCACCTTACCCCCCCTAACCTATCTTATAAGTCCCTGGAACCCCAAGAATGCAATGGACATGAGGCCAGCGGTAAACAAAGCTATTGGGAGTCCTCTTAGGGCTTCCGGTATATTTTTATTGTTATCTATGCCCTGTCTAATAAAGGACATTAGTACGATAGCAAGCATATATCCAAGAGCTGAACCTACAGCGTTGACAATGGATTGAGTAAATGAGTAGTTTTCTTGAATATTCAACATAGTCATACCTAAAACTGCACAATTTGTTGTTATTAGAGGCAAAAAGATTCCTAATGCCTTATATAAGCCTGGCGAAAACTTCTTTATAACCATTTCAACAAATTGAACTAATGCCGCTATTACTAATATAAAAGCAATAGTATTTAAATACTCCAAGTTCAAGGGCTTTAATATAAATTTATGGACTGTAAAGGATCCAATAGAGGCTATAACCATTACGAAGGTAACAGCTAGTCCCATTCCTACTGCTGCATCTCTCTTTTTTGAAACTCCTAGAAAGGAGCATATACCTAAAAACCTAGAAAGTACGTAGTTATTAACCAACATGGCACTAACAAATATTAAAAACAATTCCATACTATTTCCCCTCCTTTACAGATTGCTTCCATGGCAAGAAGATGCCATGCTGCAACTTTCGCAATTATGTTCTAAAGTCTTAGCCTTTGTTCCACTTTTCTTTGCTCTCTTAATATTAAAGTAATTAATTACTGCCATTAGTGTCCCAAGAGTAAAGAAAGCTCCTGGTGGCAATATCATAATAGCTGCTGGCTTGTACGCCGCTGGCATAATTTGCATCCCAAAGAAGGTTCCAGCTCCAATTAACTCTCTGATAGAGGCAACTGCAATTAAGGAAACTGTAAATCCTAAACCCATACCTATAGCATCAAATATAGAAGGAATTACAGGATTTTTCCCTGCATAAGCTTCAGCTCTTCCTAATATAATACAGTTAACAACTATTAGAGGTATAAATATTCCAAGAGATTTGTATAAGGCAGGTACATAACCCTCCATTAACATTTCAATAACTGTTACGAAGGAGGCAATAATTACTATGTATCCCGGTATTCTTATTTTATCTGGTATAAACCTTCTCACAGCGGAAATCATAGCATTAGAAAATATTAAAACAACTAATGTAGCCAAACCCATACCTAGAGCATTTTCCGCTGAAGTTGTAACTGCAAGAGTTGGACACATTGCTAAAACTTGTACAAAGATTGGATTCTCAGTAATTATTCCATTTTTTAATCTTTCAACTAACTTATTCATCTCACCCACTCCTTTCATAGCTTATTATTGGCTGACACTAGCTTCGGAGCTTGTATCAACATCCCCTTCAGATTCTCCTGTAGCGCCAGAACTTGTATCAAGCTCATCTAAATCAAATTCCACACCCTTAATAGTTTCCATGTAAAAGGCAACAGCCTTGTTCACCCCAGCTGCCACAGCATTGGAGGAAACAGTAGCACCAGTAATGGCATCCACTTCATTATCCTTAGAAGCACCATTTTTAGTCATACTGATGCCTTTTTCTATGTTTTTATTTTTAAAAGCAGCCATGAAATTTTCTTCAGATATTCTAGCTCCTAAGCCTGCAGTTTCACTTTGAGAAGTTATCTTGATTCCAGACAACTTGTCTTCTTTTGAAATTGCAACAAACATCTCTATATTTCCGTGAAAACCACCAGTCACAACCTTAAAGACATATCCTAATAATCCGTCATTTCCACCAACCTCAAAAGCTTTATCAACATATGCTTTCGCTTCTAAATCAACATTAGAAACAGTTATTTGATTTTTGTGAACAGCACCGGGCAAGAGCTCTACTAGATCAGTGGAGGAAATATCTCTATTCTCAGCTATAACATCTTTAGTAAGGCCATTAACTAGTCCTAAGGATAGTGCTGCAATGGCACAAATCACGAATAAGATTGTACCTAATTTAAAATATTCCTTCATTAGTTGCTCTCCTCCTTTACCTTACTCTTAGCTGTAAAGTGATTGATTACAGGAGTAAATAAATTTAGAATTATAATTGCATAATAAGGTCCTTCTGAATTGTAACCTATAACCATAATGAGTATGGATATTACACCGAAGGCTAATCCAAAAATCGCTTGTCCTAAAACACTTTTTGCTGTTGTATGAGGTTCTGTAGCCATGAAGATTGCTGCAAAGAACAAAGAACCCACTAGAACTTGAGCCTGTACATCTTTTCCTAAAAGCAAGGTCATACAAACTGCAGAAAGTATTCCTACAAGAGGAGTAACTATAGAAATCTTCCTTCTGATAACAAGATAAATACCACCTAATAGGATTGCGGCTATAGACGCTTCTCCTAAATTACCTTTAACCTTTCCTAAAATTAAGGATAAGAGCTCTGAATCCATTACCGGTGCAGTTCTAGCTGCTTTAAATTCAGCAGGCCTTGACAAGAGACTGGCCCAAGAAGCTATTATTAAAGCCTTTGAAGCAGCGGCAGGATTCATAAAGTTGTTGCCTAAACCTCCAAAGAAAAGCTTTACCACCACAGTAGCAAAGATTGCTGCAAGAGCTACTGCCCAAGCTGGTATAAAGGGTGGAAGAATAAGAGCAACAATTAAACCTGTAACTACAGCACTAAGGTCATTAATTGTCTGCTTCTTCTTAACAATAAGATTGAATACGACTTCAGCCGCCACACTAAAAAATATACCAGTGGCTATAAGAACTAAGCTTGAAGGTCCATAAAAATAAACACCTGCTGCTACCACTGGTAATAATGCTATTAGTACATCTAACATTTTTTCACCCCTCTGTTAATTTTATTGTCGAATTTTCTTATTTTTTGCCTTATAACTGAAATTTTGCAGTCATTAGCTAATTTTACACCCTACATTATATAGGAAATTAAAAGGAAATGGTATGGTAATGAGTGGTACTGATTGCCTTTTTATCTTTCACTTTTTACCACAATGTTATTTTCTTAACTAGTCCTGAATTTGATGTTTTCAACATTTTACAACATTTATCAACACATTTTTCTGCCCTCTTTCAAATAAGTTTGTTATTTAACTAACATACTTTTAACAAATTGTTAACATCTTTCCTCTAGTTACTCCTTGCATAAGTTGCTAGTTAACAGTGGAATCCTATAATTGATTATTATTGCAGAAAGAACAAATAATAAGTCAAATATTATAATAAGATAGGTGATTTTCATGAAAATCAAGCTACCCATTAGCCTAGTAGTATTTTTATTGCTAGCAATTTTACATTCCCCTACTGAAATCTCCGGAAATAACGAGAAACCTTCTTTAACTTTTAACAAGAATGGCAGCTTTAAAATTGTTCAATTTACCGACCTCCATTGCGGTCCTATTCTGGATAAAGCAACTGCTAATCTAATGAAGAAAGTCATAGAAGAAGAAAAAGCAGATCTGGTAATCTTAACTGGAGATCTTATAGATAAGAAATGTAGGACAAAGAAGGATATAAAAAATTCTATAGAAGCTATTGCTTTAATAATGGAGAAAAATAAGGTTCCCTGGTGTATTGTTTTTGGAAACCATGATGATGAAATGGGACTTATGAGCAAGGAAGAAATGATGGATTTATATAGGTCCTTCCCTCACAACATAAGCAGCCACGGTCCCAAGGATATTTCAGGCATAGGAAATTACAACTTGCTTGTAAGGAATTCAAAAACTAATAAGCCTATTTTTAATATTTACTTATTGGATTCTGGTAGTTACGGACCTAAGGAGATCGGAGGCTACGGCTGGATTAACTTTAGCCAAATTCAATGGTACAGGGAACTTTCAGAGGAATTAAGAAAAGAGCACAGGTCACCTATGCCCTCACTAATGTTTACTCATATCCCTCTGCCAGAATTTAAAAACTTATGGAATAGCGGCAGAGCTCAAGGCAATAGAAACAAAAAAGAATGTCCTCCTAAAATTAACAGTGGCTTGTTTGCCTCCCTCCTTGAAATGAAGGATGTAAAGGGAATCTTTGTAGGTCATGATCACACCAACGATTATATTGGGGACTACTATGGCATTAAGTTAGGCTACTGTCCAGCAACAGGCTATAGGGGCTATGGTTTGCAAAACTATGGTAGGGCTGCTAGAGTATTTTTTATAAGAGAGGAATATCCTGATAATTTTGAAACTTGGATAGTGAAGGACTAAAGAATTTTACTAATGATCTTTAATAGCTAGGGTCAGGTAGCTAGTTGGCTTAATAGAAAAAAGGATGAAATTCAGCTAACTGAATTTCATCCTTCAATGTCTATCGTTCATTGTTAATTTCCTCTATCTTCATTCCACTTTGATTTTCCACTACAATATTTGTCTTTGAGTCTTTAACTTTAATTACAGTGTAGGGCTGAGTCAAGGCCATAGTAACCATTTGTTTTGAATCTGGACTCTTTTCTTGGACCTGCACTTTTATTTTATCCTGGTAATCTTCTACATTAACTACTTTAATACTATAGCCTCCAGTAGACCTCTCTCCCATTAGAATAGCAATATATAGATATCCACTGCTGTCATCTTTGAAATAAATGAAGCCTCTTTCCCTTTTTAGCTTGTTTATCTTCTTCATTAAAAGCCTTGGTACATTGCCAGTATCTACAGTTTCAAAGCTTATTTTATTACTAGCTTGCTCTTGTGAAGAAAGACTATCTATATCATTGCTATTAGAAGAGGTTATCGATGTCTTTGAAGGTAGTTCTGTTTTTTTAGTACAGGCTGTAGCAATAGCAAGGATAGCTGCTAATCCAAAAATCATAGCCTTTTTCATAATATCACCTCATATATTAGACGTAAATAAATCCCTTTAGTTTCTATTTTGCACAATTTCTTTTACTAATATATGTCAGAGAACTCTATTTGTACTTTTTCGATATTATCTTCATAAGACATCCTCTTAAGTTTTGCCTCCTTGTCACTTCCTTCCACCAAGGTTACTGGTAGCTCTATTATAAATTCGCTTCCTTCTCCCAGTTTGCTTTTTAAGCTTATATCTCCCTTATGAAGTTTAACAAGGGATTTAACTAAGGACAAACCTATTCCACTGCCCTGCTGTTTTCTAGTTATAGTTTTATCCCCTTGAACGAACCTTTCAAATATTATTCCCTGTTTCTCCTGGCAAATACCAATACCGGTGTCCTTTACAGAAATTATTATCCGATCCTCTTTGTCAAAAATATTAACGAAAATTTTCCCACCAGGCTCTGTAAACTTTAAGGCATTAGATATTAAATTCAGCATAATCCTCTCAATTGCATCAAGATCGCAGGCTATTATTTTTTCTTCCACTTCCGTATCAAATATAAGTTCAATACCTTTACTTTCCGCATATTCAACTACAGACAAAGTAATATTCTCAACTAGGCTTATTATATTATTATTAGTAAGTTTTAAGTCAAAATATCCTGATTCTATTTTTGATACATCAATTAAATTATTGATAATTCTTATAAGCCTATTACAATTTTGCTTCATTATATCCATATACTTCTTTAACTTTTCATTATCACTGTAGGCCATGTCCATTTGATTTATATTAAGATTTATCAACTGTATTGTACTAAATATTACATTTATAGGCGTTCTAAGTTCATGAGATATATTAGCAAAAAACTCAGTTCGAAACTTATCATATTCCACAACTTCCTGTAACTGCCTTGACTGTTCTTCCATACTCTTTTCGATTTCTTCAGCCCTTTTTCTATCTGTTAAGTCCCTTGAGGAAATAACCACTCCGTCAGGCTTATTATTTGTGAAAACTGGTTTTGTATAAGATTCTAAATACTTATAGCTTCCATCTTTACACCTGCATCTCCATCTAAAAATTTTATTACCATGACCTCCGAATGTATATTTAATTACTTCCTTGGCCCCTTCTAGATCTTCCGGATGGACCAATTCAATAGAATTGCCACCTATTAACTCCTCAGGCCTATATCCTAACACCTGGTAATGAGAAGGAGTGGCAAAGGTTATATTACCTTCTTTATTACACATTATCAGTAAATCCAAGGTGTTTTCTATAACTCTTCTCAAAATTAATTCTCTTTTTTGCTTAGCTTCCTGCAACTTTTTTCTTTCCGTAATATTTCTAGCAAAAATAATATTATGTCTTAAGCCATTAAAAGGAATGCTGGTAGCGATAACTTCCAAATGTATAGTTTTACCTTTGACAGTTATAAAGTCTTCCTCCCTAGCAGGGACAATTTCATCAACTTCCCTGATAAACTTTATTCTTTTCTTGACAACTTCATGATAATCCTTATGGATAAAGTCTAATATATTCTTATTTAAAAGTTCCTCTTCGCTGTCTGCCTCCATCAATTTTATAGCCATAGCATTAACGTAAACTATAAGACCATCATTATGTATAAAAACTGCATCACTGGAAAACTGTAGAATTTTATTATATCTCTCTTCAATCTCAACCAGTCGTTGGCAGCAATACTTCTTACTACAATTTTCTTCCACCTCAAATACCCCCCTTGGTAGAATATACATTAAATATCAAAGTCCAATATTTAAACTTCGACATTTTTTTCTGTTTTACTCTTATAATAACATTTTTATTACTAAATTTACAAATAAAAAAAATCGACCGAAGTCGATTTTAAATTTTTATATCTTCTTCCTTGATAGTTATAATCTCTTCAGGGTCTCTTGAAGTGGTTCCTTCCGTCATTATTCTATATGCCTGCCGCATTCGTATCTTTTCAAAAATCTGCCTTGCCAAACGGGCATTTCCAAAGTTCTTATCCCTATCTACATAAAGCTCTTCAAAAATAATTCTAATCATAGCTTCTGCAGGCCTTTCTAGTATATAATCATTTCTTTCACATAAATCTTTAAATATTTTCATCAATTCCATAGGCCTATAATCAGGAAATTGGATGGTAAAACCAATTCGACTTTTTAGGCCAGGATTTAAAAACATTAGATCTTCCATTTCTCTAGTGTATCCAGCCATAATTACCATTAGCTTATCCCTCTTGTCCTCCATCTCCTTTATAAGAGTAGATATAGCCTCCTTACCGTAGTCATTGTCTCCACCCAGCGCTAAGGTATAAGCTTCATCTATAAAGAGGACTCCTCCATAGGCTTCTTTTATTTTCTCCAAGGTCTTGGCAGCAGTCTGTCCAATATACTCTCCAACTAAGTCTTCTCTTGTAACTTCCACCAGTTGGCCTCTTTTTAAGATTCCTACTTCCTTGAAGAGTCTGCTAATTAGTCTAGCTATAGTTGTTTTACCGGTACCTGGATTACCAGTGAAAACCATATTTAAGGAAATTTCCTCGTTTCTAAAACCCATTTCCTTTCTTCTTTTTTGAAGCTGAACTAAGTCTAATATTTCAGTTACAGATGTCTTTACTTTTTCAAGGCCTGTAAGACTGTTTAATTCTTCTAGTATAACACTTACCCCCTGAGCTGCTTGTTCATTGCTTTCCATACCAAAATCTATGGCAGAAAGCCTGGTAAGTTCTTCATGGGACACCTCATTGCTACCAATTCTAAAGGCCTTTTCTCTAATAGCATCTTCTATAATATTTCTTACTGTTCTTCCATTAGCAAAGGAATTATCTACTTGAAGGGAACGAATTTTTTCCGTAAAGGCATACTCCGCTCCTCCATCTAGCTCGTAATGCTTTTCAGCGGCAATTTTTTTACCTATTTGCAACAGTTCCTCTTCACTGTAGTTTTCAAAATTAATTTGTACATTTATCCTGCTTTTCAGCCCTGGATTCATCTTCATAAGTTTGTTCATTTCCTCAGCATAACCAGCCAAGATAACAACAAACTCACCACGTCTGTCCTCCATTGCCTTTACTAAAGTATCAATAGCTTCTATACCATAATCGTTAGGACTATCTGCTCGATATAAGGAATAGGCTTCATCTATAAAGAGTATTCCGTCGATAGCTTTTTCTATAGCCCTCTTGGTTAATAGGGCTGTTTGTCCTATATATTGACCTACTATTTTTGATCTATCAACCTCTACCACATGACCTTTAGTAAGAACACCAGCCTCAACCAAGATCTCCCCTAATAATCTAGCTGCAGTTGTTTTACCGGTACCTGGCTTTCCTGTAAACATGAAATGGTAGGATAAATTTTCTGCTGATAAATTTAGTATCTTACTTCTATTTCTCTCATAATGCAAATAATTCATTATGCTGTAGAGTTCTCTTTTTACATTTTTAAGCCCTACTAAAGAGTCTAACTTTTCCTTAATTTTCAGCCATCTTTCACTATTTAAGTTATTCTCTTCATTTACTTCAGCCTTATCCTGAATCTTCTTCTGAAGGTTTGTACTTGTTTTCTTTTCCAGCTGCTCTAAGCTCTTACTAGTGATTAAGTTTTCAGAGTCTTGTCCAATATCAAAATAGCTCTCTTTCTTTTCTACTGTTTCATTCTTATCTCTAGAATGTTGTAAGGAGCTTCTCTGGATCAACAATTCTAAAGGTGTAACATCTATGTCTTCTAATGTATCTTCCTTCTCTAAAGGCTTTGGCTCTTGCTTATTTAAGTTTGCTTTCATAATAGCATCAAGATTGCCTAAGATAATCTCTCTAGCCTGTAGCTTTGACTGTGCCTTCTTTTCAGCCTCTGCCTTAAGTTCCTTGATTTCTGCACTATCTCTTATTTCCAAGCACTTGTCGAAATAGGCTATGGCATCTTGGAAATTTTCCAGCTTAATTAAAAGCCTGCCTAATGAAGAATATAAATAAAGATTCAGTTCCCTGTTATCAGAATCCAACTTACCCTTTGCAATAATATCAACAGCTTTACAATAGGCGTCTAGAGCTTTAATGGTTTCCCCATGACATTCTGCAACCTTGCCATCGTATAAATCTTGAAGAACAACATTCTTTGTTCTTAGAAGACCTTCACCTAAAGCTTTAGTAGCTGACAATCCATCCTTCAAATATTCAAGAGCTTGGGATCTTTGTATATAAGCTGTTAAGAACTTGTCATCTATGGCTAATGCTTGGGAACAATTTTCTATTACCTTTTCATATTTGCCTTTTTCCAATAAAGCAATATTTTTTCTTGCAATCTTCTCTAGAGGACTCTCTTCAACGGTGGTTTTTTCCTTCTTTTCACTTTCTACTTCCCTTATGTTTTCTCTTTCTTTCTTACTTGTTTCTTCAAAAGTACTATTACTAATCTTATTACTTCTTTTATCTATTTCTTCAAGGTTAAGAAGATTATATTTATATAAATCTTTCATATTGCTTTGGATTGCTTTTTTCTTAGGCTTCTTCTCTTCCTTATGGTCAACTTCCTTAACTTGATCCTTGGAAGATTTCACATTACTAATAGCTTGTTCTTCAGTAATTTTTCCCACATTATTAAAGGACTGTTTCTTACTGATGGACTCTTTCTCTTCAAATATATCTGAATCCACAAATTTAAACAGCCTATTGCTTACTTTCATTTTCTTAACTCTACTCATATCTTCTACTTTTTCTCCCCAATTCCCTACTTGCTTCTTTCCTAGCTGAATTTTCTCCAGCTGAATCTTGCCCACTTTTATATTTTCTTTTTCTTCTTTATTTTCCTTTTCAATATCTTCTTTACTGTCTTTTTCATTTTCTTTTTTGCTTAAAGATAAATTTTCAGTATAAAATTGTTTCAGTAAATCTTGTATATACTGTTCCTTTCTACTTGGACTCAATAGGATAGGATGAATATACCCTGGGTATTCAACAGCCTTAACTCCAAAATGGGGTATATTATTACTCTTCATGTAATTTAGCCATTTCTCCTTTTGAGTGTATACTTGGAATCTATTATCGGTGCCCCAAGCTATAAGGACCCATGGAAATTTTTCAGAAAACAGCTCAAAGTCATGGTAGCTTTTAAATAAGGCCCCTAAATTAATTTTTTTATCTAATTCTTTATTTTGAAAGACATTTGCCGGTGCGTCTAATAGAGAGAAGATATTATAAACATACAAGATTCCCTCTAGTTTCTTACCCTGATATAACTTTTCAACAAAGTTTATAATTTGTTTTATAGCTTCATCTGCTTTGATTACCCCTGTAAACTCTCTCCCTTCATTTATAGGACCATGTATATATAGACCTCTAGCTTCAATTACTGCAATGCCTGGATTGCATAGTATACAAGCTCCTATAAGATGATTACTATTACCCCATTGTAAATATGTAGCGGATCTATAAATCTTCGAGCCATATTTTACAAAAGTTCCATAAACAATCGCAGTAGCCATTTGGTCCTCCTTTCCATATATTACTTATATGCGTAAACGCAAGACATATTTAATCAATTCTACACTCCCTTCTTTTTTCCCTTCAATTTTCAAAATAAAATAAATTTTACATAATCATAAACAAAATAATTAATATATGTTAGAATAAACAATATGAAATTTAAAAAGAATAGTTATTATACAGAAAAATAAAGTGAGGTATGAAACTTGATTAAAATAGGTGAATATAACAAATTAAAAATTGCTAGAAAAGCTGACTTTGGCTACTTTTTAGATGCTGGTAGCAGAAGAAGTTCAGATGATATATTATTGCCTTTCAAAAGTGCAACTAGTTCAGAGTTAAATATAGGAGAAGAGCTAGAGGTATTTATCTACCGAGACTCTAAAGATAGGCCTATTGCTACTATGAAAAGGCCCTTAGCTAAAGTTGGTGACTTAGCCTACTTAAAAGTAGTATCTACTACTAAAATAGGTAGCTTTGTAGACTTTGGTTTGGAAAGAGATATACTTGTTCCTTTCAAAGAAAAACTGTACCCTTTAGAGGAAGGTAAATCCTACTTATTTTACATATACATAGATAAAACTGGCAGAATTGCAGCTACCACAGACATAGAAAGATATTTAGATATTGCCGAAGATTATAAGTTGCAAGATCAAGTTACAGGTACAGTTTACGGCTTCCAAACAAACAATAGCGTCCTTATAGCTGTAGATAATCTATATAAGGGAGTTATCCTAAATACAGAATACGATAGAAAGATAGATCATGGAGAAATTTTAGATTTAACTGTTATTAAAATTTATGAGGATGGTAAATTAGGCCTTACTCCAAGGAAGGCTCCTAAGGAAAGACGTTTGGAAATGCAAGATATCTTGCTAAATTATTTAAATAGCCATGACGGCTTTATGCCCTTTAATGATAAAAGTTCTCCTGATGAGATACAAAAGGTTTTCCATACCAGTAAAAATAATTTCAAAAAGGCTCTGGGCGGTCTTATGAAAAGAGGACTTGTTGTTCAAGACGAAAAAGGGACCAGACTAAAATAATAAATTTATACCTTTCATAGGTTTCTAGCCTTCAGTGTATACAAATGAAAATTTTAAAGCTTCTATAATAATAAAAAAGACTGTTGCACAACTAACAAATCAATTAGTTGTGCAACAGCCCCCTCAATCTTACTATAACTATAATAGATATTTTATTTTTCTTTTATAGCAAAACGCATTGCGTTCATAATTTGATTGCTATAACATATATTCCTCAAAGAATAGTTCTTCATTTGTCATATCACATTCAGATACATCAAATATTATCCCTATGCTCCTAAACATTTCAACATCTTGAATACAACTAACAAAGACATAAGCATAACCTTCATGGGCTACAGTGGAAAACCAACAATATCCATCCTTAAAAAAACATAAATCATCTGGAAAATATGGATATTTCCAATTAAATACCCCTTTAGGTTCAAGCAAATAATCTTTTACACCGCTCCTAATCCCATATACACAAATATCAACACTTTAGCATTTGTTGGGAACAATTTTAAGTCCAGGCCATTCAGTAGGAAAATTTCTCTTTTTAATTAAATAAGGTTTCAGTTTTTCTAAAAAGGGCTCAGCCTGTTCTTTAAAGATAGCTACTTCCTCCTTTTAGCCTCCTCATCGACTTTCAAAAGCTTTAATTTTAGCTACTTGTAGTGCCTTCGTAGCATTGGCGCACATTATACTTTGTTTATTACTAATTCTTTCTATTGATTGCAATTGGGTAATTGGTCAGCCTATTTCTATTTCTCCAGTTTGTTTATTAAAACTAGCCTCATAATAACTTGGCTTTACATTTATAGATAAAAGTTTTCCTCAAGAATCATAAGTATAATAAATCTTAAACATCACCATAGCACTATCAACATTTCTCTTTTCTCTCTTCTTAGCATCTTTTCCCCTTAATCTATCCCTCTCTTGTTTTCGATATAATTCTTGTTGTAGACTAGCCCATTCATCGTATGCGTCTTGGTCATCTTCATTAACAAAAACAGGCCTATATCCGGTATCATCATACATATTAATGGGATTGTTTTTACAATAAGCAAACATATTTCCCGATAATAACTCTCCGGTGACAGCAACTATCGCATCTGCATTGTGAAATCTTCCCCACTCCGGATTGTAATATCTGCTCTGCAAGTAGTAGAGACCAGTCTCACTATCATACCTATACCCTCTACCTGAAGAATATAGTTTGCTAATGTCTGAGGCTGAAAGAACCTTTGGAGAGCAAACAATACTTCCAGATGTATTTAGCAATTTATTATTTAAATATAAATTACAATTTAATACTCCAGATTTTATTTGCCAAGTCATATCTTATGCTAGGTTTTTGAGTACCATCGCTTTGAAAGGATTTTGCAACAGTTCCTTCCTCGAACTTAACCCCATCAAATCTAACTAAGTTCTTATCTTTTACATTAGTCCTTAAAGCTACTATTATTGACTTAGTGCCTGCAGGAATGGTGAAAGTATGGCTTATTTTTGTCCATTCATTCTCATTAAATTTCGCTATCTCCATATTTGCTTTTGTAATTATTACAGCATCTTTTTCTATTTACAGCAGACATCCTTACCATTGGCTAATGTTTCTAACTACTAAGTCCATAAGGGACTTTCACCACCAAGTTTTCATCCAAGCTGATTCCACCTATCAAAAAAGGTTTTCCGGAAAACTCTTCCGGAAAACCTTTTCCTTATGATAATTACTTAAATTGCCTATTAGCCAATAAGTTTAATCAATAAACTAAGGCCTATAGCCAATATCATGGCCACATTCATAATTGCAAAATTCTTAACCCCTACCACAAAAGTATCCTTCTTTGTTTGTATCTTGTTAAATAAATTAATATTCTTTTGCACTGGGATTATTGTTAATAAGACCAGTAAGCAAGTCCATGGTTCCACCTTTAGGATAACTAGTACTATTATAGAAAGAAAAGCTATGTAGTAGATACTTGGGAAAACTTTTAGGGCTCTTTCCTTTCCTATATATATTGGTAAGGTGTATCTCCTATTTTCTATATCATCTTCAATATCACATATATTGTTAGCCAACATTATATTAGCGATACCGCTAGTAGCAGGCATAGAAAGCAAGAAAATATAGAAGACTTCTACTATATTTACAGCAATGCTAATAATACCAGAATTATAGATAACAGTAATTATATTTTCATCATACATGTGAATATATATAGAAATAAAAGTTATAATAAATCCCATAAAAAGTCCTGAAAACACTTCGCCAAAAGGTGTTCTAGATATTGGTATAGGGCCAAAAGAGTATAGGATCCCTACAGCAAAGGATATAGCTCCTAATATTAGTATCACTATGTTAGTGTTTACAAATAATAAAACACCAAATATTATTGCTATAGTTAATAGGGTAAATATAACTGCTAAAACCTGAGACTCCCTTAGCTTATCCCTAACTATAGCATTATGGGTTTCATATCCATATCCCTTTGTCTTCACAGCCTTTTTGTAATCCATATAATTATTCACAGCAGTTGTAGCCATATCCACAGTTAAAAGAGATATAAACATTAGAAGAAAATTCATGCCATTAAACTTTCCGAATCTATACAGGCTGTACACCGTTCCTAAAATAAAAGGAATCATACTGGCCACCTTTGTTTGAATTTCTACTAACTTTAAAAAACTACTTACCTTCATGCTATTACCTCCAAAGTTATGTTGTCATTATATCAATATACCACATCAATTAACGCTAGGCCAAATATTTTTTTAAGGTGTATATGAACTTGGTTTTTTCCAAAAGCTAAAATAAAACAATGAGAGGTGAATTATTATGAGAAAAGGGTTAATGATAGTTGCCATGTTTCTAGGAGTATTGATTCTACTGACTCTACCTGTCATAGCTTCCTATAACAGTTTAGTTACTTTAGAACAAAAGGTTAAGTCAGCAGAATCTACCATAGATACACAGCTACAAAGACGTTCTGACTTAATTCCAAATTTAGTAGAGACAGTGAAAGGCTATGCAGCTCAGGAGAAGGAAATTTTCACTGATATAGCAGATGCAAGAAGTAAACTGGCTGGCTCCCAAACTATTGAGGAAAGGGCTAATGCGGATACGGAATTAACTTCCGCTTTATCGAGACTTTTAGTAATAGTAGAAAATTATCCTGAATTGAAATCTAACCAGAATTTTAGGGATTTATCAGTGGCTTTAGAAAGTGCAGAAAATAGAATTAGCATAGCAAGGCAAAATTACAATGAAGCTGTAGATTCTTACAACACTAAAGCAAAGCGTTTTCCAGGTTCTATAGTGGCGGGACTCTTTAATTTTGAAGAAAAGCCCTATTACAAGGCTGCAGCAGGTGCTAAAGAAGTACCTAAAGTAGACTTTTCAAGATGATTAATATGAAAAAGCTTTTTAAAACTACAGCAAAACTTTTACTTGCTATCATGCTAATATGCTGTTGGAATCCTACTATAGTAAAGGCAGTACCAGAAATCCCCCCTCCTACAAGCTTAAAGTATCTTAATGATTACTCCAATTCTTTACGCCAATCCACTAAGGAATTTATAGTTTCCCTTGGTAAAGAAGTGGAAGCTAAAACAGGAGCCCAGGCTGTAGTTGTTGTAATCAATTCCCTAGAGGGTTATGATATAGAATCCTATAGCTATGAATTGTTTCGAAATTGGGGAATCGGTAAAAAGGAAGAAAATAATGGACTGCTAATTCTTATAGATCTTCAAGATAGAAGATGGAAGGTAGAAGTAGGTATAGGCTTAGAAGGGGCTATTACTGACATATCCTCCGCAAGAGTTATGGAGGAATATGCAGTTCCATATTTTAAAAAGAACAATTACGATGAAGGTATTAAAAGGGCCTACTCAGTTTATGCAGACAGCATAGCCAAAGAATATGGTGTGTCCTTAGAAAAAAATATTGAACCAATAAATAAAGGAAGCAATTCTAATAATGTCTCTAATGCTATGCCTCTTTTCTTAATCCTTGGCCTTATTCTTTTAGATGGTCTTTTTAACAGAGGTCGAATATTTAGATTTTTCTTAAAAGCTCTCTTCTGGTCTTCCATAGGAAGAGGACCTAGAAATGGCGGCAGAGGCGGCTTTGGAGGAGGCCACAAAGGCGGTGGTGGTGGTTTTGGAGGCTTCGGCGGGGGCAAATCTGGCGGTGGCGGTTCTTCTGGCGGTTGGTGAAAGATTAGGCCAGAGCTGCTAAATTATCTTCATATATTTTAAAGCTTGTTCTTAGCAAAAAACTAAGAGCAAGCTTCCTTAGTTTTCTCTCATTAATTACTCTCAAGTTTAAGCTCCTCTATATAAGTGTAAATTTTATCATGCCATCTTCTATAGGACTTAGGATCTCTTTCCTTAACTACTTCCATAAATTTGTCAAGTACTCCTAGCCTATACAATCCTTTGCTTAAATGTCTTGGAAAATCTCTTTCTTTTGAAAAGCACTTCTTAGGATCTATAACCATTAATGTGCCTTTAGGGTGAACCATAATATCCTTACAGCGAATATCTTCCTTTGCGAATTTTAACTTTTTAAATTCTTTCAAGAGCTTAAGTATTTTTATGGCTAATTCTCTATCTAGTCCATGATTTCTTATATATCTATTAAGAGGTATCCCCTCTACATAATCCCTTATCATATAGTTTCCAGACATGCCATAAACCCTTGGAAAATATTTGTTTTTATGAATTCTATTTAATATATAATATTCCTTACGGCATTTCTTTTCCTCAAAGCATACTTTAATAACCTTTCCTTCTGGAAGCCGATATACTATTCCATTGTTTCCTCTTCCTAGGAATTTACAATCTAATAGATTGGCCTTAAAGTCCTTAATATACCGCTTATATATGGCTCTACTCATGCTAGCCCCCTTTGGTAAATTGCTATTGTATAAGATATCCACTTTGAAACCATGCTTATAGCATTATATGATAAGGCCTTGAACTTTGATACTAAGTAAAAAACAAACCACCGAGCCATAGTTTCTCGGTGGTTTTATAGGCAAATTATTTTCTATGATATTTATAATAGGCAATCACTTCCACCAGCTCTTTGCTGGTTTTATCCTGATAGCTTAGTATAATGCCGTCTAAACTCAATAATTCAGAGCCAAATAAGCCTTTTAGAGTATGTTCAAATATAACCTTGTCATCACAAATTATTCGATAGATATCATCCTCTATTTTAATATATCCATATTTGCCTATAATACTTTCTCCATAGTCAAGACCATCTCTTGTAGTAACATAACGTACTTCTCTTCCATCAGTACGTCGTAATCTTTCTTCGTTTTCTTTTAACTCCTTTTGGAGCTTGCGATTAAAAAATAACATCTTCTTCACCTTTTATAGAATAAAATTTAGTTTTTATACCCATTATTATTATATACCATATAGCTGAGTAACTCCAACTATATAATTAATAATCTCTTTAAAAACTAAAATAAGTATAAAAATTCAATACTTGAAGAAGATTATAAACATATAACTTTACCCTATATAGAATACTGGAGAAAGGTAGTGACAATATGGAATTTTCATTATTTGTAATATCTAAAGAAGAAATTGATGAAGCCACTATTATGGATTTTGAAAGGGAAAAAGTCTTTATAAGGCCCTTTATGGATGAAAATATAGAAGTAGAAATGACTGGTCACTTTTACTATGAAATTAGCAACGAATCCTCTTCTAGTTCTAACGTAAATCCTTATAACAGAATCGAAGAAGTCCATGATGTTTTAAAGACTATCTATGAACTAGGTAGCTTTAAGCTTATACTCTTAGACGAAGAAAAAAACATTCAAGACCTATTAGAACAAGAAGATGGCAATATTGAAAAAGCCTTTGCTAGCCTACCCCAAGAAAAAATAAGTATGGATACCTTGCTGGAAAGATACCCCCATATGATAGATACAAATAGAATGTATATTATTGATTAATAAAAGAAACTTGTTCATAGCTTTTTGCTAAGAACAAGTTTCTTTTTTATTTCATACCAGAATTTCTACTATCATTCTTGTCTTCTTCTTTAGTATTTGCATTTATTTATAATTTAATAGCAAAAATAAATGATATTAGACTCTATTAGAAAACTACTTCATAAAGTCTGGTTTAGGCATAACAAACAAACGAGGTTCTTGTAAATAATCTTGAACTATTCTTAGGGCTTCACCAAATCTTTGATAGTGGACAACTTCCCTTTCTCTTAAGAACTTTAAGGGTTCAATTACATCTGGATCATCTGCCATGTTGATAAGCCATTCATAAGTAGCTCTTGCCTTTTGTTCTGCTGCTAAATTTTCTGTAAGGTCTACTATTGGATCTCCCTTTACTGCTATATATGCCGCTGTAAAAGGATTCCCTGCTGCACTTTGTGGATATACTCCTCTATCATGATCTACATAATAGGCATCTAAGCCATCTCTTTTGATCTCTTCTAAGCTTGCACCTTTCACTAACTGATTAACCATAGAACCTACTATCTCTAAGTGAGCCATCTCCTCTGTGCCTATATCATTTAGTGTAGCTATAGCCTGAGGTGTTACCATTGAAAACCTTTGGCTTAAATATCTTAAGGATGCCGCCAATTCTCCATCTGGTCCTCCATATTGTGTAATAATAAGTTTAGCCATCCTTGGATTAGGATTTTTTATTTTTACGGGATACTGCAACTTTTTCTCATAGATCCACATTGATTATTTACCCTCCCCACTTAATCTTGGATTTGCTTCATATTCCCAAGGCCAAGGTTCCTTTATCCACTGCCATGGATAGGCACTGGCTGAACCTTGTGTTAATGGACCATAAAGCCGTTCATAACTTTCCTTTAGCATCTTTGATTGCATTGTAAAGGAATTGTGTTTTGCAATGGCTTCTTTATCCATAGGATGGGTATTTAAATACAAGTTTAAATCAACAATCATAAAGTCTATTGACATAATTTGTTCTAAAAGCTTAAACTTATTTTTATCATCACTCATATCATTACCCTCCTATCTATACTTCTCTGTTGATTTATATTTTTTATCCTTCTTATCATAAGGACTAAAAAGTTCTGGAAAAGCAGTACCTCTTTTTAAAGCTTCCATTGGCGAAAAAATACTGCACATTTTCTGAAAGGGTACATAAGCCCTGGCTAATCTTACGTCTTTTATTGTAGTTTCTTGTGGAATGCATTTTCCCATATGATAGCTATTCATTTTTTTCATGTCATCGGTCATTGTTGATTTTTCCTCCTTATAGGTTGTTTACACAATTCCATCATATTCCCTAGCTAGTTATTTGCTACACAAAATCTTAATAAATTAACTAAATTAATAGTTCAATAGCTAGCTAAACAAATACTAGATATTTTACAAGTTACAACAGCAAAAAGTGTAATAATATTGTAATACTATACATTTTTACTATAATTATTGTAATAAAAAGAAGGGAAAAAACTCATTTCGTATAGAATCATAGTTTGCAAAGATAGATTTTGATGGGTAAATATGACATTTGATTTGTGGAAAGGAGATCTTTTATGTTATCTAAAACTATACCTCCGTCGAAAATAAGTAAGATCTTTAATATAATGGAGAAAACAATTCTAATAGCTCTTGTAGCTTGTGGCTTGTTTTTTTTAGCCTATAATGGTTTCTAGTTATCTTTCTTTTATCTAAAAAAGATTTAAAAATTAATATTAAAAATTTGTTTTACCAATATACTTTAATAAGTATATTACTATTTACCATAACATTTATGATACCAGATAATAGCTGTACTGTTATTGATGGTGTTTTTTCATTAAATTATAAAATAGTTTCATTAATTACTATACTCCTATTTTCTCTATGCCTTATTAAGTTATTGAAGGACAACTACAAAAATAGTTTAGCTTATAATAAAGTTTTATCAATTTACTGTTCATTAATAATTTTATTTAACGTAAGTATATTAATAGATATTAGGCCGGTAGAACTTCATTTAACTATAAGCCATATAATTAAATTGGCTACCCTTTTCCCTATATTTCATCTAGTAACTGAATTGGCATTTAAAAAACCTTTGGAAGTGTTTTTTCAGATTTAAGGGAGAAAAATTCATCATTGGCTAAGAAGGAAGAGCTGCTAAAACGACAAAATAAAGAGCTAATTATTAAAAACCAGGCATTGATTAAAGCAAACTTAGAAAGATCCAAAAGCGATAGGAAGTACAAACAACTACTCCACTTTCTACCTCAAGCTGTCCTATTAATTAAAGGCACTACAGTTTCTTTTATCAATGAAAGTTTCATTCAGTTATTTGATATAAAAATTAAAGAAAATATTATTAATAAAGATGTCTTTAATATAATTCCAGGGGATTTAAAAGAATTATTTAAAAAGCAACTAAGTAGTCTCTATAGTGGAAATGATATGTCCAATTTGCAAACTTCTCTTAACTTTAATGATAGAAAAATAGATTTAGAGTACTCTCTATTTCATCATATTATAAACAATGAAGATTATATTTTAGTGATTTTTGAAGATATAACAGAAAAGAAACAAGCTCAGGATATACTAACTAGTGCTAGGGTAGAAGAGGAAAACGAACAGCTTAAGATAGGCTTTTTGGCTAATATTTCCCATGAGTTAAGAACTCCAATAAGTTTAATATACAGTGCAATTCAAGTACAAGAACAGTGCATAGACTCAGGAGATATGAAGCAACATCAACGTTACACTAAGGTAATTAAGCAAAACTGTTTTCGTCTTTTAAGAATAATAAACAATCTTATTGATGCTACTAGAATTGACGCCAGCTATTTAAGGCAAATATGAAGTGTTTGGATATAGTAAGAGTCATAGAGGATTGTACACTTTCAGTAGTACCTTTTGTTGAAAGCAAATCTATGACCCTTATATTTGATACAGATATAGAAGAAAAACATATGCTATTTAACAGATTTACCAAAATAGATAGGTCCTTTTCAAGAAGTGCTGAAGGTAGCGGCATAGGTTTATACTTGGTTAAGAGCTTTGTAGAAATGCATGGAGGTTATATTAAAGTAACTAGTTCAGAAAATGAAGGAGTTGAATTTTGCATAAGCCTTCCCTATTCAAGTAACATAGAAGAAAGCCCTTGCCCTTCCAACCAATCTTCTATAAAGGAAGAAAATAAATCAAATATTATTGACAAAGTAAATATTGAATTTTCTGATATCTATTCTTAATAGATATTAATAAATTATTCATAATTTAGCTAAATATTACCATATTTTTTATTTCTTTCACTTTTTTTGTAAAATTATATGGATTTTTATTCCATCATAGGTTATAATATACTTAACTTTGGAGTAACTTTTTTAGGAGGTATTTTATGAAATCAGATGAACATATAAGCCACGAACCTCTCGGTCTCGCTAGCATAATGGAAAAAATCTCTGCATTTAAGAATATGAGTCTCAGAGAAAAACTTCAAAGCAGTAAGGAAAATTTACAGAGGGCATCCAGCCGACTTAAGGGAAACTTTAATACTGAAGAAGAAAAAAGAGTTGATACTCCTGTACATGCTACTGCTAATCATAGTTATAATCCTGCTCCTAGTAGGTATAATTTGGCTGATAATAGGTCTAGTAATACTGATAATAGATATAACACTGATGCTAAATACAGCAATGACACTAAATATAGTAGCGAAACTAAATATAGCAATGACACTAAATATAGTAATGATACTAAATACAATAGCCCTGCTAAAAGTAATTCTTTTACCAGCTCAATGGAACCAGTTGAAGTATCAAAAAACAAGATCAAAATGACCAAGAATTTAGAAAAACTTTTTAGTTTGGATAGGTCTAACCTTTTATCATCAGACCATTCAACTGCCTTTTATAAAAGCACAAAAAATAAAATTATTATTTTTGAAAAGGATATATCAGAAATACCTTGTACAGTTACCATTAAGGATGGTACAAAAGTTTATGTATATACTGTAAAGTACAAGGCTGATTATACTCCTATATTGTACCCTGCCTATGACGAAAAGGAAATAGAAGGGGAAATCATCTACATGGATAACGAAGAAATTTGGTATAAGGATTTCCATAAATTAACTCTAGGTTATAATAATGGTGCTTCTATGGAATTCCACGTAGTAAGAATGTCCGAGCTTCCTGGGGTAAAGGAAGAAGATCTGATACCATATGTAAAAAGATATTTTGCAATTAATAGATCACCAAAGATGTCTAAGCTAGTAAAGGAAAATGCTCTTCTTCTTAATAACATTGTTAAAATGTCAGACAATTATCTTATATACAGGCATGTAAATAATTCTTATAGCATTTTTGTTTATAGCTATGCTATACTTGGTTTTAATGAAATAAAATTAGACAGGCTACCTGCTATTTCAATGAGCTCCTTTGATACTCTGCTATCACCGGAAATACTAAGATTTATTTTAGAAAACAACTTCCCTATAGAAGACTTTGAAGAAAAAGGCGGTTACATTGAGTATACAAAGGAAATTGGTAGAAATAGAATTACCTTGATGAGATTTAAGCTTTAAAGGAATGAGATTTACTAACACCCTTCTTTCTTGTTAATTTAGGCTTTTTCACAGAACCTGTGTGAAAAAGCCTTTTTTGTCTTTCTTAATAAATTTAATATTTATCAATGTGAATCTTATTGTAAGAAAGATCTTTTTCTTCGTGGCCCTTCTTTTCTTCCCCTGGATAGCCTAAGGCTATAATACATTCTACAGCGTATCTATCTGGTATGTTCAGTTTTTCCTTAATATATGTTTCTGTGCTTTTATTTTCATCTTTCATTCTTTCTCTTACTTGTATCCAACAAGAACCTAGTCCTATGGAATGGGCAGTTAATTGGCCAATTATAGCAGCAATACTGCAATCTTCAATCCAAACATCACAAGCTTCCTTGTCAGCAATTATTACTATAGCGGAAGGAGCACCTGCTAAGAAACTGCTACTTCCCTGCCTGCAGAGAGATAGGTCTTTTAATGTATCTTTATCTCTTACAAGGATAAATTCCCAAGGCCTTCTTGACCTAGATGATGGGGCCAAAAGCATAGATTTTAATATTTCATCTAACTTTTCCTGTTCTATTGGCCTATCTTGAAACTTTCTAATACTTCTTCTAGTTTTTAAAAGTTCTAACATTCAATCACCTCATACTATTAAGATTCCCTTATTCTTGCTACTATAGCCAGCCATAATATTAATTTTATCACTTTCCAAGCTTCTTTTAAAGAAGTCCAGCTGTGAGCTAGAATATATTTTAAATTAATTCAAATAATATATTTATGACTTTTCACTTAAGGAGGTAAAAGTATGGCTGAATATACTGGACATATTGAAAAGATTGCTAATGTACGTAAAAACGATAATGGAGATATAATTGCCGTGAAAACAGATAAGGGCAATGTATATCCTATTGAGGAAGCTATAAACAAGGTTAAGGCCCAGGAAATAGGCGGAGTTACTGTGGAAAGAGATAGCAGTGGCAAGGAGCGTTTAGCAAGCAATCCAACAGGGCTCCATTATGGTTTCTTGGATAACGTACCAGAATTTTAAATATTGAGTTCCCTCCAGTTTAGATATCCAATTTCAAAGCTTAATTTACATTTGTAAGATAAAAACTAGCTCTGAAATTGGATTTTTTCATTACTTTTATTGATTTACACATCAGGTCTCATTAAGAAACTAAAGGCATCTTTAGTAAAGCCGTTAGCCTCATCTACAATAGCAATATTTCTAATATGATATACCTGGTTGTCATAATCCTTTGCTTGGTTATCGCAAATATAGGCATAATCAAAACTTCCATCCTCTACCCAGCCCATAAATATATAGGTGTGAGAAGGAATCCCCTTTTTATTACCTAAATGGTCTGTTGTAAAAACTAGATCTCCCGGCTTAAGTTCCTCATAATTGTATATCTTCTGCCAGCCCTTTTCCTCAAGTATCTTTATTAATTGTTTTGTATTACTTGTCCATTTATCTATGAATACATCATTTCTTCTTAGGACTTCAGCTACAAAATAAACGCAGGTATTAGCTGAATCTCCGCCGTTTAGTTCTACTGCTTTCTCATAGACCTTTCTTTGATTAGCTTCATCTTGCAAATAAGTATATACCTTTTCTATGGAATAGTTATCTTCCTGTTTTGCATAGGGCAATAATGCCTTTACTAATATTAATATAAGCGCTAATGTTATTAGTGCAATAAATTTACCTGTAGGTTTCATATTTATCCCCCTCTTTTTCATTTAGTTAAAGATCTTGCCTTCTTTCACTATCTATTTTACAAGGAAGTTATTACAAAAAACTCTATATAAATCTTAAGGTTTTCTTAAATAATTATTGCTTCTTAAAAAAAGTTCGTTTTTTTCTAGTTTTCATATATAATAAATTTAATAAGTCCTTTTTTAATAAATTGGGAATACTAAAATTATATATGTTACAATGTGAGGAAGAAATATGAATTTTATAATATTTGACTTGGAATTTAACCAAGCCATCCATAACAAAACCTTAGAAGCCAGTGATGAATCTTTAAAATGTCCCTTTGAGATTATTCAAATTGGGGCGGTAAAATTAAATGATAAGCTTGAGACCGTTGCTACTTTAGATAGGTTAGTTAAGCCCCATATATTTCCTAAACTTCATCCCTTCATTAAGGAAATGACAGGAATAACCAAAAATAACCTTAGCAGTGCTAAAGACTTTAAGGAAGTTTTTCAGGAATTTGTTGACCTAACCCACGGCAAGGATACTATTCTTTGTATATGGGGCACAGCAGATATGAGAGAATTATTTAGAAATGCAAAATTCCATAATTTAAATACAAATTTAATACCAAGAAAATATATAAACCTTCAATATTATATGTCTAAATTTTTAAGCTGCAATAAAGGTACAAATATTGGTTTAAAAACCACTGTAGAATTATTAGGTATACCCCATCATAATGAATTCCATAATGCCTTTAATGATGCCTACTTTACTGCTGAAATTTTTAAAAGGATCTATAGTGATAAAATTAAATACAGGATATATAATCCAAATGATCCTAACAATACAGGCAGGCCTCGAAAAACAAAAATGATTCTAGATAGTGAAAGTTTAATCAAGCAATTTGAAAAAATGTTTAATCGAAAAATGTCTGATGAAGAAATTGCAATAATTAAATTGGCATATATGATGGGAAAAACCAATCAATTCCAGGTTGAGGATAGTCACCGCTCTAAATAAATATCTAAAGCTGCAAAAAATATTTATATAGACTTGTTAGCTTGTTTAATTTTTGACAATTGTTGACTTTTTCCAAGGACTGGCATATCATATAAGTAAGTAAACATTTACAAAACAAAATTCTATGATACAGGAGGTAATTATGTTGGTAGAATATGACCCTTGTATACTAGAGATGATTGAAAATGGGACTTACTTTAATGTAAACACAACAGATGAAGCCGCTTACTATATTTATGAAAACTCAGGAGCTATTTCCCTAGAGGGAGCCTTCCTACTCCCTGAAAAAGCAACATTTATACTAGATTACTGCAACACATTAAAATCTTAACTATATAAAAAATCACTTTCTCCTAGGAGAAAGTGATTTTTTTGCTTTTTATTTCTTCTTGTTCTTCCTTTTCCAAGTATCTTTCATGGCTACAATTCTGTTAAATATAAGTTTGTCCTTAGTAGTATACTTGTTATCCACAGTGAAATAACCATTTCTTATAAATTGGAACTTATCTTCAGGCTTTGCATCCTTGATAAAGGGTTCTATATAGCAATTTTCTAGTATTTCTATGGAATTTGGATTTAAGTTTTCCTTCCAATCCTCAGCATCTGGATTTTGTTCTTCTTCTGCTAGCATCAGTCTATCATATAGTCTTACTTCAGCCTTTATTGCATGTTCAATTGATACCCAGTGAAGAGTTCCCCTTACCTTACGTCCATCTGGAGCACTTCCTCCCCTAGTTTCAGGGTCATAAGTACAGTGAAGTTCTATAATATTGCCATTTTCGTCCTTGATGGCTTCCTGACATTTTACAAAATAAGCATTTCTTAATCGAACTTCATTGCCAGGGAATAATCTAAAGTATCCCTTTGGAGGGTTCTCCATATAGTCCTCTCTCTCAATATATATTTCCCTTGAGAAAGGAACCTTTCTTGATCCCAAGTCTGGATTTTCAGGATTGTTACCAGCGTCAAACCATTCTACCTGTCCTTCAGGATAGTTGGTTATTACAACCTTTAAAGGTCTTAATACCGCCATTACACAATGAACCTTGGCCTTTAAATCTTCCCTTATGCTGTGTTCCAACATAGCTACATCTACAGTACTTTCGTTTTTAGATACACCTATTTCACCTAAGAAGTGCTTTATAGCCTCAGGAGTATAACCCCTTCTTCTTAGGGCACGCAAGGTAGGAAGTCTTGGATCGTCCCAGCCATCTACATAGTTATTTAATACCAAGTCTCTTAAATATCTTTTACTCATAACTACGCCAGTTAGGTTCATTCTGCCGAACTCTCTCTGCTTTGGTGGACTAGGTATTTCACAAGCCTCTAACACCCATTCGTAAAGTGGTCTGTGGTCTATAAATTCTGCTGAACAGAGTGAATGTGTAATGTTTTCCTTAGCATCCTGTAAAGGATGAGCGAAGTCATACATTGGATAAATGCACCACTTATCTCCAGTTCTATAGTGGTCTAGATGCTGAATTCTATATATTACAGGGTCTCTCATATTCATATTTGGTGACGCCATATCAATTTTAGCTCTTAGCACCTTAGCTCCTGCTGGGAATTCCCCATTTTTCATTCTTTCAAAAAGATCTAAATTTTCCTCTACAGAACGATTTCTATAAGGGCTTTCCTTGCCAGGCTCTGTAAGAGTTCCTCTATACTCCCTAATTTCCTCAGGACTAAGATCATCTACATAGGCTAAACCCTTCTTTATTAAATTTACCGCATGATTATACATATCATCAAAGTAGTCGGAACCGTAAAATAGCCTATCTTCCCAGTCAAAGCCCATCCATTTCATATCTTCCATAATGGATTCCACATATTCGTGATCTTCCTTTGCAGGATTTGTATCATCAAATCTAAGATTAAATAGACCATCATACTTTTTTGCTGCTGTGTAGCTTATGTTAATAGCATAGGCACTTCCTATATGAAGATAGCCATTTGGTTCTGGTGGAAAACGGGTGTGTACTCTATCATAAACCCCTTCCTCTAAATCCTGATCAATAATTTTATAAATAAAATTTGATCTTATTTCTGTGTTTTCAACACTTTCTATGTCCTGCTTTTTTTCAGCCATTTTAAATCCTCCTTCTCTTTTTAATTTATTTCAAATAAAAAACTCTCGCTCTCAAGGCTCTATTGCCTTAAGGACGAGAGTATAAACTCGTGGTACCACCTTAATTTGCTTATATGTCTCCATATAAGCCTCATAAAGTAAATAATTACTTACACTCTTAACGGGAGCTACCGTCGCTTTTCCCTAGATACTAGGCTTATAGCGAAACTCCGAGGCCTGTTTCAATAAGTCTTCTTTACTCCTTTCCAGCTTCCGGAGCTCTCTTTGAAAGAAGGACTTATCTACTCTTCTCATCATAGTCATAAATTATAGCTACATATCAAATTTCAAAAGCTAAATTTGATATTTAAATCTTATATCAATAAAAGCTGAATGTCAATAGCTATTACTGTGTTTCTGTCCTATTTCTATGAAGCTGCTTATGTTTGGGTTTATTATTTTCTGCCGGTCCAATATATTCAAAAACTCCTTGCCTAATTTCTCTTAAATTTATGTCTGCTAACATCTTTTTTGTAAACTGCCCTCTAGTAGTCCCTTAAAATCTAGTATCTCTTCTAATATAGTTCACCCTATAAGATAGTTTAAGCATAAGTAGGAGAGCTTATCCTCCAGGAATTTTATTCCCAAGTCTCTTTAGACTAGCATATAAGAATAATTTAAATTAGGCCAGGAAATAATTAAATTATATAAGTATTTATAGATATCTATTAATTGGAGGTGATTTTATGCCAAGCTATATTGAAAATAGGGATAAAAATAATACAAGGGATAAGTTATCCTCTGGCCCTGCAACCACTGGCGACTTTGCCACTTCTACATCTTCTAACTTAACTACAGCTACGGAAGGCGCCTATGATGATCCCAATGAGCTTTTTCCTCATAACAATATAAGTTCTAATAATAAAAAAGCGGAATTAGCTTATAACTTTTTTAATCACAGTCGCTAGTAGTTATAAATCTGGACTAAAAACCAGGTTTTTTTGCAGTTTTATTACATAAATATACCCTAATTTTAAATATCATTAAAACTCTTATTATATTTTATTATTATTCTATTTTATTCCTTATAAAAATGCCTTATAATAAAAATGTATGACAATTTATCTAGGGAATTACTGTGTATTCTACAAATTATATTTTTTATATAAGCAGAGGTGAAAATAATGAATTCGTCTACAGAGTTAATAACTAAAATAATCGAAAATCTCTGGAATCAAGTGCTAGAAGGCAATACTAAGCTTACCTTCTTAAACGTTAGTTCCACAGATATCATTGAGGAAGCCGTTAACAATTTAATAAAAAAGGAAGATTTGAAGGTTAAATCTTATTCTTTTGATTTAGTAGAAGATGAGGTAAACCCGCCTTTCTACCCTTATCTCCAGTTAGTTAAAGATTATATAGGCGAAAACTCTCAGACGGATCTAGATAACTTTTTAAAGGAATCTGACGTTTACTATTTTCAAAGGGAGGTTTTTAGCAAATACCTAAAGGGTCTGCCTAGCAGTAGATATGAAGAGATTCTTTTTGAAGAGTTAGATTATGAGTTTTATGAATTTAATTGTTCAATATATAAAATGCTAGCAAAAATTTCTCACATAAACCCATTAATTGTAGTAGTAAACAATATTCAATTCATTAAACCATCAAGCTTATTTTTTACTAAGTTTATTATAAAAAAAGCCTTAGAAGGTAAAATTTTATTTATCTTCACTCTTAATAGAAATTTCAACTATTTATCAGAAGAAAAAAATGAAGAATTGCATGATTTCATAAACTATATTCACTCAAAACAATTGTTGTTGGACTATTCTTTAGATTCCACTCCTATCATGCAGTCCACCATTAAATCTTATAAACTAAATACAAAAGAGGATTTAGAAATTCTTATTAGTACCAGCAGGGATTGTTTCTACTTTTTAAACCTAGCAGAATGTAAGGAATATCTTTTAGAAGCATATAATTTTAAAATTCAGCAAAATATTATCCTAGAAGAGGAAACTTACTGTGAGCTCCTTAAACTGCTTGGAGACGTCCATACTTTTTTATATGAATATGATAGTGCATTGATATTTTATAACAGCCTATTAAGCCACGGCCAAAACAGAAACAATTTGAAGTTAATTTCCGACGTCTTACGTAAAATGGGCCTAATCTACCTTAAGAAGGATGATATAGACACTGCTGAAAAACTAGGAAATCAAAGTCTGAAAATTGCCCAATCTATAAAAGATAAACTACAGATCTTTTACGCTTATCTTTTACTCTTCTTTACAGAGGATAAGGGAAGGAGTTCTAGTTTGTCACAGTGGAGGGAAACCTATCAGGTATTGATTAAGCTGTCTAAAGACTTAAAAATGATTAATACTTTGTCCTGTTATTGTAGTAATCCATATGGCCTATACTCACAGTATACCCATGAAAATGAGGTCCTCCATAACTACGGAATCAAATTGGCTGAACAATATGGCAATACATATAGGCTTGCATCAGCTTATCAAACTAAAGGTTTAGTAAACTCAGTGCAAGGTAAATATGAAGAAGTCCTTCCTTATTATATAAAGAGTAAGGATCTTAAAGAGAAATTAGGCAATAAGCTTGAACTATCTTTCAGTTACAACGCCCTAGGTTTTTACTATTACCTACGGGGAGAGTATATACTTGCACAAGAAAACTATGAAAAGGCTCTTCAGTGCTTAAAGGTTGTCCGGAATCAACATGAGATTGCCATGACCTTTTACAATATAGCAGCTGATTACTTTTTTGCCTTTAAGAATGATTTATCTCTAACCTATTTAAATAAGTTATTGACCCTTATGAGCATATTGAAATGGAAAGGTCTAAAGTATCATTCAGGCCATGGTATATATTCTCTAATGGGTGTTGTACTGGCATCCTCTGGGGATATTCCTAAGGCTTACGAGTATTTATCCAAAATTAAGTTTCAAGATCTAAAACCTTATCCTAAAAAAAATGAGGAATATTTCTTGTTTGAACTACTACAAGCTTTAATATATAAGGCTGAAGAAAGGTATGATGTAGCAGATAAATACTTTCAAGAGGCTCTAGTTTACCTTAAGAAAAAAAATGATGTAATAATTTATATGGGACCTAGATTCTACTATGAATACGGACTAATGTATAAAGAAATGAATAATTCTAAAAAAGCAATCGAATTATTTAATGAAGGTATTGATCTTTGTGAGGAACTGGACTATATTTTCTACAAAGATATATTACTCAATCAAATATATGGAGATGCTTATCCATTACCAGAATTAAATTTTAACAATAAAACCTTTGATTTTGATTGGACAATAGGAGCAGCTCGCTTGGAAATGAACCTAACTAAGCTCCACAAAAGAATTACTGAAATAAACTTTTTAAATAACCTTCAAGGGATCATAAGTAAGGCTACAGAAAAGCAAAAGTTAATAGACAGCGTAATGGAACTAATTAATACAAACTTTTATCTAGAAGTCAGTGGCCTATACTTATTAGAAGATGATTCTATCCAGTGTCAACACTTAAACAATAAGGTTGCCAACTTAGATACAGACCATATGCTAAAAACTTTAATTGATAATAATTCAGATAAGACCCTTATTAATACTTCTATTCATGAGGAATACAAAGAATTTTCACCTTATGTTTCCTATATAGCTTACATACCTCTTATGAGCAAAAATACTTTCATTGGCTCCTTGCTTCTTGCAAATAAAAATGAGGACATGCCACTTTCTTATAACGACATTCAAATCTTGTCTATAGCCTGCAAGCAATTAACTGTTGCTTTAGAAAAGCTTAAGAGGGAAAGTGAAATAATTATTAAAAACCAAGAGCTTCGTAAAGCTAATGAAGAGCTACTAAGGGCAGCAACAACAGATTCACTGACCAAATTGTATAACAGGCAAGCCCTCCATAAGAGGCTTGATGAAGAAAAGGAAAAATTTCATTCTGCCTGCTATAAAAACCCTAGTTTTCTAATACTCTTTATAGATTTAGATAATCTTAAATACTATAATGATACCTATGGCCACCAAGTAGGGGATTTAATTTTAATCAAGTTCTCTGAAATCTTAAAAGCTAGCTCTAGCCAGGAGGATTTTATTGCCCGCTATGGTGGTGACGAATTTGTTATTCTATCATCAGGTAGGGATAGAGATGGTGCAGTTAGGCTATGTAGGAAAATACAAGAGGCTATAGTAAAAAAAGATAGCTTTAAAGAGGACATCCAAAACTCCTTAAATATAAAAATTTATATACCGGCTGATAAAAAAATTTCCTGTTCCATTGGTGTCTGTCAATATGATAGTAATTCTTCTATAAATATAGATTGCCTCATTGGACTGGCAGATAATGCTATGTACCAAGCTAAACGTTCAGGTAAAAATCAATTTGTCATTTGGTCGGAAAAAGATTTATTAGATAGAAACTCTCTTTAATCATATATATTTGTTTTTTGAGCAAACTAAAGATATAATCTTTTGCTAGTTGTAAAGGAGATAAGAAGATGACAAAAAGTAAAGAGAGTGTGGAAAGAAAGATTGCAAACAACAAGGATAATCAAAAAGCTGTAGCTCAAAACATTGAATTAAGATTCAAAAAAAGCGCCCATACAAAGGAAAGCGCCATACTTTCAGGCTTAGGTAGCAGGTTGGAAAGCATAGAACAAAACAAAGAACAGAGCTTAAAATAAAGCTCTGTTTTTCTTATCCGTATTGTCTTTCTAAATCAAAGTCTGCCTCTTCCTGATGTAAATATACCCTTACTTTTACTTCAATAGCTGCATCTGCTATTATTAATAATATTAGTTCTGCTGCCATTAAATAAGGAGTTACAACTCCATGGACAAAAAATCTGTAGTTAATAAAGGCAGCTATAGCTATAATCACCTTTACAAACTTACCTGTTGCTAACTTTCGAGCTATAGCGTATTGGTTTTTATAAAAACCAACTAAATAGTATTTTAAAAAAGTCTTATTTATTATGGAAATCAGCATCATCCAAACAAATATACTTCCTAATATGTACATAGTAGGATCATAATTGATATCACCTTTTTCAAATACTAAATCCAGAGTTTTATATACTAATGCCCCTAATAATGGCATCATTCTAAATAAGACAATTAAAAAAGATTTATTAAGGTTACTAATTTTATCCTCCATAACATTACCTCTTAACCTTCATTATTAACTAATATAGATAAACATGTATTTATATCGGCAGCCAACCTCTTTTTAACTCTTACAATATACTTATGCTTGTCCTTAAAAGCAATAGTCAACAGATTTCGATCTTTAATATTAAAATAGTCTATATTCTTTATTATAAATATTCTATCTTTATACATAAAATAATTATCGCTAATTACTACAAAGCCCATTACTACACTCATAGTAAACTTATAAAATATAAGGAATATGAGCCATTTCCTCAAACCAACATGATTGTAAATGCAAAATATGTATCCAATAACGTTGATTGATAAAAATATAAACTTTGAAAACCATTTCCCTGAAGAATCCAAATCCCTACCATTATCTATTCTCTTTATATAACTCTTAAAAACAACTCTGTTTATCCATCCTAGTACGGAACACCATAAATAAACATTTACCAAAATATAAAGAACCTTATTTCTTGTACTTGCATTATACTCTCTAAGAAGTACCACAAAAATTGGCATTAGAAATAATAAGACTAGCATATTAATTTTCATCATATATAGATCTCTTGATACAGTAGATATTTTCATAGCTCCTCCATACTACATTTTTCTTATTTGTTTATTTTTGTATATTATATTGTATATTTTACCATAGAATACTGTTTTTGTATAGGTTTTTAAAAAAATTTAAGAAGGAATCTTTTAAAGATTCCTTCTTGCTAAGAATATGTTTATCTTTTTTGTCTGACAATTTTTCTTTCCCAGGTTTCTAAAAGATCCACCTCAATCCAAAGGGCCCTTGGTGAAGTGGCTTTAAATCTTCTTCCCAAAATTTTATAGAGCCCATTTTTAAGCTCTAATCTATCCGCCTTCATATAAATTTGCAAAATCATAGCATCTTTTTCTGTGTCTAAGTCTTCATAGCCGCAATCTATAGTTGGCAAGTCCCTTTGTTCTTTTATTACTCTTTCGTTAATTTCCTTAGCTGTGAATAAGGGCTCCCTGAAGCCTTTTTTGAAGAACATAACACGGATATTACTCATGGCAACATCTCCTATAATAATTTTAAAAATAAGACATTAGTTTAATATATTAGTTCCACTTGGATATCTATATATTACTTATATATGCAATTTACTTATATATGTCACCTAAACTTTTATTTTTTAGCCATAAATTAACACTGATTATCAAGGGATAATTATTATTGACACCATGTATTTTATCTGTTATTATGAATTCAAGAAGTAAATATAAACATCCCCCCTATATTAGTTAACACAGTTATCTGAATAAACTTTAAAAGAAGCCCTCTTTTTATTTAGGGCTTCTTATTTTTGTATTCTATATAGGATTTTCTTGATATATTCAGCTTTTTATATTTGTTAACGTTTATTTTTCACCTTATAGCACTTCCTTATTTTGACATTCCCTCCTTGTGCTACTAAAATCATATTTGATACTTTAGGCTTTAGGCAATAAAAACGTTAGGAGGATGTTAATGAAAAAGATTATACCTTTCACTTTAGGGGCTCTTTTACTCTTCGCTGGTCTTTCAATACCACTTATTACAAAAGCTGACAACAACTTAGTTCCTTATAAAATTTCCATTAAGGGTGATTATTATAGGGATCGCTATGTAGACAGTGTAATATTACACTATGGAGTTAACGGTTGGCAGGATATAAAAGACGTAAAAATGGAAACAGTTTTTCTAAACTACCCAAATGATATGTACTATCAGGCCACTGTATATGTTCCAAAAAACTCCACCATTGACTATGCTATAAAGTACAACGTAGGGAGTATGGGAACTCATTGGGATAATAATGGTGGTAAGGATTATCATATAGAAGTAGGCAATGGAAATGTAGATACTGTTACATACACTATAGAAATAGGCGATACATATCTTAAATCAGTGGATGAATATGTTGCTAATGGATCAGAGGAGGAAATTTTGCCCTATAAGGTTACTCTTCGCTATGGAATTAATGGTTGGAAAAATCCTAGAGACATTGAAATGACTAGAGTTTGCTATAAGGATAATGACTCCGTAAAGGAAATAGTTTATAAGGCCACCATTACTGTAGCTAAGGAGGACGTAATAGATTTTGCCTACCATGTTGACAGAAGCGTCTACAATGAACCTAGCAAGTGGTATAACAACAATGGAGCCGATTGGCGTGTTTCCCAAGAAACCGCAAACTCAGCTGGATACTTCTTTGTTTCATGTGAAGACTAAAAGAGAGCAAAACCTAAAACAGATATATGCATCCTTAATCTACTTTACCGTTGAAAGGTAAGAAGAAAAATTATGGCGTAAAACCTATCCTCAGGTTTTTACGCCATTTTTCTTTTATAAAAGATCTTCTTGAAGACCTATAGCTTCTAGGAAAAATCTACAGTAACATAGATTTGATTGCCGGTAAAATTAATATCCCTTACTTTTACACCCTTTAAACTGTTAGAGATAGCTTTTTCTACATCAAGCTCTACCCTGTTGTTTTCTAATCTTATATAGTCATTTATCTTTTTACCGCCCATTTCGTTCATAAGTCCCATAAGTATTTTTATGCCACCTTGTGTTATTATATTGAAATAAAGTTTTCCCTTAATGTAGCTATGATAGGATACTAGAACCTTCATGTCAGGAAAAAAACGTCCAACACTAACGGTAATCTCTATCTGGCCCTGGGTAATAAAGCTAATATTCTTTATTCTTTCTCTATTATATTCTACATTTTTATCAAGGAAGCCTAAGACTTCTGTTAATGAAACATTGATATACGCCATTGTTAAAACTCCATTTTATAAAAATATCTCTTGTTTTAAATATTTATTTTCTACTAGTAGATCTGTAATAAGCTAAAAAGCTATTACAATACCTCCGTCATCAGCATAGGTAGAACTAAGTCCACCCATTTCTACTATGATTATATCCTTAAAATTATATCTCTTAAGGACTTCTTCTTTAAATTGAATAGCCCTGTCAATGCAATTGCAATGTGCTATGCCTAAGACATTTTCTTCTAGGTTTTTACCCTTTTCCCCTATGGTATCCACCAATCTAAGGAAAGCTTTTTTATAGCCTCGGACCTTTTCTGTCAGTTTGATATGTCCATCATCTCCACACATTATGGGCTTAATGGATAAGACCGAAGCTACCTTGGCCACTATAGGACTTATTCTGCCAGCCTTGGCTAAATGATCTAAACTTTCTAGAAGGAAGAATGTTTTCATTTCCTTTATGTAATTGCTAACCTTATCTACTATATCTAACTCACTAAGATTTAACTTAGAAAGTTCATTGATCTTTCTGACAATTAGGGTTTCCCCCACTGAAGCACTTAAGGAATCAAAAACATGTATGAATTTATCCTGTGCTTCCTCTAGAAAAATATTTTTTCCTAATAAGGCGCTATTATGAGACCCACTTAAATGGGAAGATAGAGTTACTACAAATATGCTTTCCCTACCTTCATAATGTTTCATATAGTCCTCTGGCGAGGGGCAAGAGGTCTTTGGAGGTTCTTCACAGGCTGCCATCTCCTTTATGTACTCCTTTATTTGAAGATTTTCGTCATCTACAAAGGTTTTATCTTTTAGATGTAAGGATAAAGGTACTAGTTTTATATTCTTGTCTCTTTTCATATCTTCTGTTAAATCACAGCCACTGTCCGCAATTATTTTTATTGACATAGCCAATCCTCCTATCTTTAAATAGCCCGTAAGAAAGGGACTAAATTGGGTAAGTTTGTACCTTGAACTATATCATATTATCTACCATTATGCCAGCTTTTATTTAAAGGCTTATTAATGATTGTCTGGATAAATCCTACATACTGTTTGTGTAAGGGTAAAAATATCACTGCACTAAGTATATTAAACAAAGTATGAGAATTAGCTATCTGAAGTCCTAGATCCCTACTACCATTAAAGTTTAAAGTTACAAGCTCAACTATACTTAAGAAGGGCCTTAAAAATATAAGGGCTATTATAACCCCTATGGCATTATATAAGGTATGGGCCCAAGCAGTCCTCCTAGCGTTAAGATTACCTGTAAGGCTTGCCATCTGAGCGGTTACACAGGTGCCAATATTATCTCCTAGCATGATACATACAGCTGTTTTTAAATCCAACAAGCCTGAATTTCCAAGGACTAAAACCATACCTACAGTGGCACTACTGCTATGAACTGCAGCAGTGGCTAAAGCCCCTAATAGAATGCCTACAATGGGTATAGAAGCATAACTTTTAAAAAAGTAGCTCATGGTAGGATTATTTTGTATATAGGCTATACCAGCATTTAAGATTTTTAACCCTAAAAACATCATCCCAAAGCCCATCATGGCATTTCCTATCTCCTTCACCGCTTCCCTCTTGTTAAAATAGGTCAAAATAAATCCCAAGCCTATAGTTAACATAGCAAGCTTAGTCAGATCCACCATAAAACTAAAAGCCATAAGCTGTGCCGTTACGGTAGTTCCAATATTAGCTCCAAATATTATTCCAATAGCTTGGGATAAGTTCATTAGTCCAGCGTCTACAAAACCTACAGTTAAAACTGTGATAGCAGTACTGCTTTGTACAAGAGCGGTAATGATTATGCCCACTAGAAAAGCCATCCATACCCGTCCAGTAAGGACAGTTAGTATCTTTCGCATAAAGTTTCCAGAGGCCTTTTCAAGTCCCTCACTCATTTTCTCAACGCCGTACATTAATAAGGCAGTGCCTCCTAGTATTCCAAGTACAAAATCTAACATAAGCTCTCGTTTATACCTCACCTATAAAACTTGATTTCATATAATTATACGCTGTTAACATGAAATATATATTTAATTTTTATCTAAGATATTTTTTACTGTTATAGTATATCTAGCACCACAGCTAGGACAAAAAATTATCCTTTCAAAATTTTTATCTTTAGGGTCCTGGTCATTGTCCTTATAGTCTAGCTTCTTATCATTGCATTCGGGGCATAACATATCCACATTGTTAGGCTCTTCCCCTGCAAAAGCTTTTCCAGCTTCAATCCATTTTACTAATTTACTTGACCTCATATCGCTAACCTTCCTTCATTTTTATCTGCCTTCTCCAAATATAACATATAATTACATAAATATCAATAGAACTACGATATTTTACGACATTATTTTTAGTCGCCTTCACTTATTATCCTAGTTTTTCTCTGATAAACTGCTTCATCTTTAGCTTATCATAAGTGCTCATAATAAGTAAACGGTAAATAAAAGCATATATAAAAAGCTGCTAGGCAGCTTTTGCAGGATAGTTAACAGAGGCGGGGGAGCTGATAGCAGATAAGAGATTCTGGCCTATTGTCCTTGTACTTTTAATAATCATTATTAGAGCTAATCTCATTAATTATCTCATGATTTCTGACGATAATGGACTTTCCTCTCCAGCTATAAGCTCTGTCCCTATATCGTCTGAGAAATTCCTTATTTGAAATTTCCTTTAATTCTTCATAGTCTATATTAAACTTTAAGTCTTGTCTGAATTCTTCCATGATAGTTTCTTCAACATTCTTATTATGAGGGCAGACATCCTGACAAACATCACAGCCCCAAATTAATTTATGTTTTTTTAAAATCTCTATATCCCTTTCATTAAGATCCTTCTTCTTTTGACTTATAAAGGACTTACACTTTAGCGGGTCTATAGTAAAGTCTCCTAAAACTGCATTACCAGGACACTTTCTTACACAGTTAAAGCATTGGTAGCAGCTTCTGTCTTGGGCTTGATCTGCTGGAAAGGGATAATTGTTTAGTATATATCCTATAAAAACATAGGAACCATATTTATCTGTAATAAGATGCCCATTTATCCCAAAGAAGCCTAAACCTGCTTTATGAGCTAAATATCTATCAGATAAGGGTCCCGTATCTGAAAAAACCTTATACTGAAAACCTTCAATATTACTTTGCAAAAACTGAGCTACTAGCTCCAGCTTTTCCTTAACAATTAAATGGTAATCCTTGCTAAAGGTATATTTTGAAATATTTGAGTCTTCCCTATGGCCTACAAAGTAGGGAAATAAACATGCAATCACAGATTTGGTCCCCGCCATTGATAGATTGGGATCTATTCTCTTTTGGATATCCATTTCCTCAAAGCCACAAATATGACCTTTTTCTATTTGCTCCCTCCAGAGCTTTTCAAAATCATAATATGGCCCCTGGGGAGCAATACCAACATATTCAATGCCTATATTTCTGCAAAAGTTCTTCAGTTTATCCTTCATTTTTATAACCCCTAACTTTTTTTCTAGCTCATTTCCTTGGCAATAACTAAAATTCTTTCTCCGGAATGATTTTTATATCACTGAAGAAAGCTTGAATTCTTACTTCTATATAAGGCTGTCCATCAACAAAACTCTTAGTAACATAATCATAGCCACCAAAGCTTACCTCTCTGTTTTTAGGCTCCTTTACATCGGAAAAAATAGTATTGATTTTTACAAGGACCGGTAGCTCCTCAGGAATATTGATTTTTGTATCGGAAAACATTAAATTAATCTTAAAGCTTCTTGAATTTATAGGTGGCTTCATCTTAGTTAAGTCTATCTTTCCATCACTGAATATCATGTTAATTGAAGCCTCAAAGCCACTGGCTACTATATCTCTTTCAGAAAATATAAGATTTCTTTTTTCACCAAGGTTATAGATAAGATTATTGTTTGGCTCATTAAAATGGGTGTGATAATCTTCACTTTTCTTGTCACTGATCTTTTTCAAAACAATAAACACTCCTTTTCATAAATTCCCTATATAAATATTACCATATTTCTCTATCTACCGCAGAGAAAAGCAAAAATTTTCCCCTTTTAATAGATATTGGTTCCACAGGTTGCCACAGCTTACTTTCCTGCTGCTTAGCAAATATATCATGTTGCTGAAGGCTTGATAATATGTAACTTAAACAATACTCACTAATTTTTTTACCAAAAGAGCAAAGGGTCCTTGTTAAAAGCACCTCTTCCTTCCAGCTTCTATTGAAGAGAAATTCATCTACACCTGCTCCTAAAGAGTGTACCCATTTAATATTATAAAAATCAAAATTTCCTGTTGGCTTAAAGGCAACAAAGCCGTCAGCCCATTGTAAATTTTCCTCCCTTACCTCTTCCTCAGCTAAAGAAAGGATCTCTTTATTAAGCCTACCCTGAAGCTGCTCTGCTATTTCCTTATATAATCTGCCTGTTATTAAAATTCTCTTTATTTCCATTCCCTTTTCTCCTCTGTTTTATTATGCACAGAAAGTCAAAAACTACCCACAGCTAGTGAAGGCATGGCCTGTACTTTTGTGGATAGTTCTTATATTTATATTTATTTATTTTCAACTTTTTTAGGGGCAATAATCATGAACATGTTCCTGCCTTCTAAACGAGCGGCCTTTTCTACCACTGCTAATTCATCTATTTTAGATAGAAACTTCTCAAACACCTTAGCGCCCATATTAGTATAGTTATTTTGGCGTCCTCTAAATCTAATGGAAACCTTAACTTTATTTTCGCCTTTCAGGAACCGCTTGGCATGGTTTGCCTTAATTTCTATATCATGATCTTCAATAGTAGGACTAAGCCTTATTTCCTTAACTTCAATTGTCTTCTGTTTTTTCTTGGCTTCCTTAGCCTTTTTAGCTTTTTCATACAAATACTTGTTATAATCCATTATTTTGCAAACTGGTGGTTTTGCATTAGGAGAAACCATAACCAAATCCAAGTCACTATTTCTAGCTATTTCTAACGCTTCCTTAGTGCTCATTATACTACTTTCCCCTTGGCCAACTAGCCTAATTTCTCTTTCTCTTATCTTCTCATTTATTTTGATATCCTTTTCTATAAATAACACCTCCAAATTTTATCACCATCTAATATAGTACCACTATAATGCACTTTATGCAAATCTACAATAATATTCAAACTATTAAGCCAGTCACTATAAATTACATCTAATACTTTCATCCATAAGAAGAATACTATTTATGTACAAAGGTCACTTGCATCTATTAAATTAAAGTTGGTGGTAGCAGGATGAATTTATTATTAAATCTCCTTTTAACAATCTTCATAGTAATTTTTGCTTTACTAGCTTTACTAATAATCTTGCTTACATTTGTTCCTTTTAGAATTACAGCAAGATTTAGTTCTGAAAGCCAGCAGGGGTTGAAAATTATAATTACTTCGTTAAAGGGCTCCATTAAAGGCACCATAATTAAAGAAAACCCCAATAGCTTTATTAAAGTCTATTTATTCAACAATAATTTTTACACAAAGGAACTTTCTAAATTTATCACTATCAATAAGTCTACCATATTAAAACTAAAAGATTATTATAATAATGCCAATTTTACCTCAGATATGGACTTTTTTAATGGCAGTGTAGACTTTGAAATATTTATACTACCTTTTTTAATTATGTATGTAAGAAATCAAATCTTTCATAAACCTAAAGGCATCTTAAGTCATTATAAATAATATATCTAGGAGGGATTATTAATGCAGGATACAACATCATTTAACAACAATATGAATACATTATTTTCAGACCTAGAGGACTTTGTTAAAACTGGTTCTGTCCTTGGTTCACCTATGGAGGTGGAAAATAAGACCCTAATCCCTATAATGTCTGTAACTATGGGCTATGGTAGCACCGGTATGGGCACTAAAAGCTCTATGGGAACAGGGGCTGCTAACACTTCCTCAGGCGGTTTAGGTTTAGGTGCAAGAGTATCTAGCAACTGCTTAGTAGTTATAGATAACAATAATAATTCTATTCAAATGCTACCTGTTAATTCTAACAATAACATGAATCAGCTTATGTCGAAAATCCCTGATGCTATAACTATTTTAGGCCAATCAATGATGGGTGGCCAAAGCCAGCAACAAGGTGGTTCACAACAACAGAAGCAGCAAGCTCAAGGGCAAGCTCAAGGGCAGGCTCAAAATCAGCAAAGCCAGAACCAGGCTCAAGGTCAACAATCAAACAAAGGCAATAGTCAAAACAAATCTAGTTAAATTTTTACTAAGGAATTCAGCTTAGCTGAATTCCTTTAAAATAGATCTTCTGAAAGTTCTTAAGATGCAAGGCCTGCTGGTAAACCTATTACTTAATGTGTAGAAACAGTATTTATTATTTCCAGTTATCAATCTTACATACTTGTTAGTTTATATTTTTATTATAGGCAGTGTGTCAAAGTTTAAACCTTGTAATTTTTATCAATCTCTATTGGTTTTTGGATTTACAACTTGGCCTTTCAATACTTCTTTTCGGCCTATATGAATTTTATAAGTTCTACTAATAGTATGGATTAATTTCACTTCCCTTTTAGAGGCGATAGTTATGGCTTCTCCCCTTTTCCCAGCTCTCCCTGTCCTGCCAGCTCTATGTAAGTAATCTTTTGGATCCTCTGGTAGCTCTAAATTAAAAACATGGCTTACTCCTTTTATATCCAAGCCTCGTGCAGCAATATCCGATGCCACCAGTAATTGTAGTTTACCAAGTCTCAAGTCTTGCAAAACTTTCTTTCTGTCTTCCTTCCGGTTTGTACCGTGAAGTCCTTGGGCCTTTAGCTTGTGATAATTAAGCCTAGCAACTGTTTTTTCAATATCGTAGCTTTTATTGATGAAGACCAGGGCCTTTTCAGGCTTTAAAGCATGAACTAGCTTCCTTAAGGTTTTAATTTTGTCCCTTTCATCACATAGCAAATAATAATGGTCTATGTTATTAGTTATAGCTTTCTTACTACTAACTTTAATTACTTCTGGATCTTTCATAAATTCCTTTGCAACTTCCAGGGTTTTTACCGGTATAGTAGCAGAAAAGAGCATTACTTGCCTTTCTTTCAGAGTAGTTTTTATTACTGCTTTTACTATTTCTATATTATTAGGGTCTAGAAGTTTATCTCCTTCGTCAATTATTATAGTTTTTATAGTATGGGCAGATATTTTTCTCTTTTTAATTAGCTCTAATATTCTTCCTGGAGATCCCACAATTATATGGGGCTTTTCTTTTAGCCTTTCAACTTGCCTATTTATATTGGCACTACCTATTATAGCTGCTGAACTAATATTGGTTCCTGAGTTTTTGGACAAGTTTTTAATTTCATTATGTATTTGCATTGCTAGTTCATGAGTTGGGGCCAATATTATAGCCTGCATCTCCTTCTTACTTTTATCTACCATCATAAATAAGGGCAATAAAAAGGCTAAGGTCTTCCCCGTTCCTGTGCCTGATTGACCTATTATATCCTTCTTTTCCATTGCAAGAGGTATGACCTTTCGCTGAATTTCTGTAGGCTTAGTTATGGCTGACTTCCTTAAAGCTTCAACTAATTGGCTACTTATTCCTAAAGTATCAAACAATTCACTCATATATTTTTTCTCCTACCATTTACTAAATTTACTTATTCAACTATACCTATTATCTCTCAAACTTTCAACAATATTAGCTTTTATAGTTTATATTAACAAATAGGAGACTCATTTGAGTCTCCTACCTATATTCTAAGATTTTTCTTAGCAATCTATATTACATTTTGTCGTGGAAAGTTCTGCTTATAACTTCTTGCTGCTGTTCTCTTGAAAGTCTGTTGAAGTTTACAGCATAACCGGAAACTCTGATAGTAAGTGTTGGGTACTTTTCAGGGTTTTCCATAGCATCTTCTAAAGTTGCTCTGTTTAATACATTTACGTTTAAGTGATGAGCTCCCTGTCCAAAATATCCGTCTAAGATATTAGCTAAGTTTTCTATTCTTGATTCAGCAGTTTTTCCTAAAGCTTCTGGAACTATGGAGAAAGTATTGGATACTCCATCTTCACAGATATCTTTGTAAGGTATCTTAGCTACTGAGTTCAATGAAGCTAAAGCTCCTTCTATATCTCTTCCGTGCATTGGGTTTGCTCCTGGTGCTAGAGGTTCTCCAGCTACTCTTCCGTCAGGAGTTGAACCAGTTTTCTTTCCGTAAACTACGTTTGAAGTTATTGTTAATATGGATAATGTATGCTTAGCATTTCTGTAAGTTGGGTGCTTCTTAAGTTCACTTGAGAACTTCTCAACTATTTCTACAGCTATATCGTCTACTCTGCTGTCGTCATTACCAAACTTAGGGAAGTCTCCTTCTATTTCAAAGTCTACTGTGATTCCATCTTCTCTTACTGGTTTTACCTTAGCGTACTTAATTGCACTTAAGGAGTCCGCTGCTACGGACAAGCCGGCTACACCAAAGGCCATTAATCTTTCAACCTGGGAATCATGTAATGCCAACTGACCTGATTCATAAGCATACTTGTCATGCATGAAGTGAATTGTATTCATAGTATTTACATAAAGTTCTGCTACATATTCTAATACGCCGAAGAACTTTTCTTTAACTGTTTCGTAATCAAGTACTTCATCTTCAATCTTTTCTAGGCCTTTAATTACAACCATGCCCTTCTTCTTGTTTTCATCTACTCCACCGTTTATAGCGTAAAGTAATGATTTAGCAAGGTTACATCTTGCTCCGAAGAACTGCATTTGCTTACCAACCTTCATTGCAGATACACAGCAAGCTATAGCATAGTCATCACCGTAAAGTTGTCTCATTACATCATCATTTTCATACTGTATAGAGTCAGTTAATATGGACATTTCTGCACAGAACTTCTTGAAGTTTTCTGGAAGATCTTGTGACCATAAAACTGTCATGTTTGGTTCTGGAGCAGCTCCTAAGTTAATTAAAGTGTGTAAGAATCTATATGAGTTCTTAGTTACTAGCGGTCTTCCATCAATGCCAACTCCACCAATAGCTTCAGTTACCCAAGTTGGGTCTCCTGCGAAAAGCTCATTGTATTCTGGAGTTCTTAAATGTCTAACCATTCTAAGTTTTATTACAAACTGATCTATAAGCTCTTGAGCTTCTTCTTCTGTTAAGATACCATTTTCTATATCTCTTTCAATATAAATATCTAAGAAAGTACTTGTTCTACCTAGTGACATAGCTGCACCATTGTTTTCTTTAACTCCTGCTAAGTAACCGAAGTAAACAGCCTGTACTGCTTCCTTAGCATTAGATGAAGGCTTAGAAATGTCTGCTCCATAAGAAGCTGCCATTGCCTTAATATCCTTTAGTGCACGGATTTGCTCAGAAACTTCTTCTCTTGTTCTGATTAATTCGTCAAGCATAGCTCCTTTTAGGTTCTTTAAGTCCTTTTTCTTTTCTTCTATTAAATAGTCTACTCCATATAGAGCTATTCTTCTGTAGTCACCTATTATTCTTCCTCTTCCATAAGCATCTGGAAGTCCTGTTATTAATCCAGCAGATCTAGCTGCTCTCATTTCTTCTGTGTATGCATCAAAAACACCGTCGTTGTGTGTCTTTCTAAATGCCTTGAAGTACTTTTCAATATCTTCGTTAAGCTTGTATCCATAAGCTTCTAAAGATTGTTCTACCATTCTCATACCACCAAAAGGGTTTACTATTCTTTTTAGTGGTGCATCTGTTTGGAAACCTACAATTACTTCGTTTTCTCTGTCTAAATAGCCTGGCTCAAAATTATTAATACCAGAAACTGCATTAGTTTCTACATCAATTATGCCTTTTTTGATTTCTTCAACTATTAACTTTGATGCTTTTTCCCATACTTTCTTTGTCTTTTCTGTTGGTCCAGCAAGGAAGTTCTTGTCACCTTCATACACTTTGTAGTTCTTTTGGATAAAATCTCTTACATTTATGCCTTCTGCCCATTCGCCGGTTTTAAATCCATCCCATTGTTTAAACAAATTATACCCCTCCTACTTATATAGAAAATTAAAATTTATTGCGTATTTAAATTCTAGCTAGATTTTTTCTTACATTTTCAATTATTATTTCTTGTTACAATCATATTATAATATCAGTGTAACAGTTTGTCAAGAAAAATGATACAGTTTTCTATAATAGCTAAATATTGAGGTTTACAGCCACTTTTTTGTTTACTTTTGTTGTGAAACAGCTCATAAAAAACCTGATTAAAAAAATTTTTTCACAATTATTTTTTAAAAATACTATTATATTAGTAGACTATTTGTAGAATTAAAGAGATAATATTATAAAGAAAATTATTTATTGGAGGTCATAAGATGAGCGGAGTTTGGGGCAAGAAAATACAATATTCCATTTTTGGTGAATCTCATGGGGCAGCCATAGGCATAACTATCAGCGGACTACCTGCTGGAATCAAATTGGATATGGACCATATAAAAAAGGAAATGCAAAGGCGGGCTCCTGGTTCTAGTGATCTTGTAACGCCAAGAAAAGAAGAAGACAATGTTGAGATTCTTAGCGGATATTTTGAGGACCACACCACTGGCACACCTTTATGTGCTATTATCCGAAATAAAAACACTCAGTCAAAGGATTATAGCAATTTAAGATACGCTATGAGACCAGGCCATGCAGATTATAGTGGCAGAATGAAGTATAAGGGCTTTAATGATTTTAGAGGTAGCGGTCACTTTTCTGGCCGTATAACGGCAGGACTGGTTTTTGCTGGGGCTATAGCAAAACAAATTTTAAAAACTAAGGGTATTGATATTATTAGCCATGTTAACAGTATCCATACTATTAAGGATAAAAGTTTTGACCTTACTGCTATATCCCAAGAACTATTTGATAAGCTTTCTAATTCCTCTTTCCCTGTAATAGACGATACAGTGGCAGAAAAAATGAAAGACTGTATAAGAAGTGCTAAGGAGGAACAAGATTCTGTAGGTGGCGTTGTAGAATGTGCTATTTTAAATATGCCTGCTGGAGTTGGGGATCCCTTCTTTGATTCCATAGAAAGCACCTTAGCTCATTTACTTTTCTCTGTACCTGCAGTTAAGGCTGTAGAGTTCGGGAAAGGATTTGAAATTAGCAGCATGAAGGGTTCAGAGTCTAACGACCCTTACTATATTGATAATGGCAGCATCAAAACCTCATCTAATAATAATGGAGGAATAATCGGCGGAATAAGTAATGGCATGCCAATAATATTCCGATGTGCTATAAAGCCTACTGCCTCCATAAGTAAAGAGCAAGAAACTATCGATATTGTAAAAATGGAAAACACAAGTCTTAAGGTAGAGGGAAGACATGATCCCTGCATAGTACCAAGGGTACTTCCTGTAATTGAAGCAGTTAGTGCCTTGGCTATCTTAGATAGGCTTTAATCATCACAATTTCACCTATATCATCATAGTGTATAGGTGAAATTATTTTTTTAGGAGCATTATTTTGCAAGAGAATTTTAATAATCTTATGGAAAATGTCAATTGTTTTCTCCCAGCAGGGGCTGAACTAATTTATCTCACTTATCCTAAGAAGGAGCCTGCTCTTATTCTAGCAGATTTTCATAGGGATAATGAACTAGAGTTGGTTGTAGCCTATAAGCTACAGCAGACCCCCTACATCTCTATATTTAAACAACTGGGGAATCAATGGAAGATAGTAAGCACTGTTCAGGGCAAGGGCTATAATCTCCTTTACTTTAAAGCCTTGAATATTAGTTCAGAAAAATATAAAGATTTAGTAATAGGCTGGCAGCTAGAAGCTAAATGGGCCTTGCTTACAATCTATCAGTGGACTGGTAAAGAGCTTAAGGAGCTGTCTCCTCCTAATATTTATTACAGCAAAATGGATATAGAGGATATGCCCAGTGATAAAGGCTGTGACGGTAATTTAGAAATAGCCCTATGGAGCAAGCTTTCTGGCAATGGCTATAAGACGGAAATCTACCGTTGGCATAAGGATAAATTAGTTCCTGCCCCAGATGTGTATCCTTACTATTTTAAGAAAGTATCAAGATACTACCAGTCTATGGTGAAAGAAAGTCCCTATGTTGATTTTTACTGGTATCAGCTTTCAGAGGCACAGTTTAAAGCAGGACTTTTCCATCAAGCCTTACAATCAGTAGATACCGCCCTAAGCCTCCATTTGATCTATACTTCAAAAGAGAAACTTATGGCCTTAAAAAAACAGATTCTCTTAAAGATAGACTCTAAAGCTATAAATCTTTACAAGGCTCCAGTGAGAACAAGCTCCGGTAAAAAGTACGGCTATATAGATAATACAGGTAGATTTGCTATAAAGCCTCAATTTGCTGAAGCCATGGACTTTCAGACTAACGGCCTGGCAGTAGTTCAGCTAAATAACCTTTATGGCCTAATAAATACTGGTGGCAATTTTATTGTAGAGCCTAAATATAGCTATATATCTGATTTTTCTGAAGGCCTAGCTGTGGCTATCAATAATGGCTCCTTTTTAGTTTTAAATGAAGAAGGAAAAATCCTTACCAGTAAAGCCTACAACTATATTAGTCTTTATAAGGATGGAAGGGCCCTATTCAGCCAAGCTGATGAAAATAATAGATTTTTATATGGCTACCTGGATAAAGAGGGTAAGGAAGTAATTCCAGCCAAATACATTAGCGGCAGCGACTTTGTAGATGGCAAGGCTCTAGTACAAATATCCCAGGAGGAATTTGCCCTTATAGATAGGGATGGAAATCTTCTTTATAGCTACAACTACCCCTTTGTGGGCCATCTAGGCCAAGGTTTTCTAAGCTTTAAAGAAAGCCCTTCAGGAAAGTTTGGTTATATAAGGGAATCTGGCGAAATTGCTATTCCGGCTCAATATAGCAGCCTTCAAGCCTTTAAGAATGGTAGAGCGGTGGTAAATCTCAGCGAAAGCTTTCCAGAAAGTAAGTACGGCTTAATAGATACTAAAGGCCAATTCATTATAGAAGCTATCTATAATGACATAATTATCTTAAATGAAAATAGAATTGCAGTAGGAAAAGCCATTGATGATCAGAAACCTTATTACGGTTCCATATACGCTTTAACAGATAAGGATGGTAATTTCCTTACAGACTTTAAATATTACAATATATCTGATTTTAAGGACGGTATAGCATCAGTTTATGATGATAAATATACCTTCTTTATTAACAGCCAGGGGAAAGAGATGAAAGATCTGCCTATAGTAGAGGGTAGTGGTAGCCTTTCTATAATAGACTCCTTAATCCAGGCTGATATTGATCAGAGATTATCCTATTTTAGCAGGTCAGGAAAGCTCTTATGGGAAGAAAATAAGGTAATTCCACTAGGGAAAGACCATAAAGTTGTGGTGAAAAAGTATAAGCCAAATAAGGATTATCTTGTTTACTATCCACGGATTGAAGGATTTGTTGATAAGGACATAGAAAGGACTGTTAATAATAAATTAAAGGAACTGTCTGCAGTAAAGCCTATTAAGTCCTCAATACAATTAGACTATAGCTATACTGGGGATTTTAACATTCAGTTCTATAAAAATAACTTGTTAGTCTTAGAACTTTACGGCTATAATTATCCCTTTGGAGCTGCCCATGGAATGCCAAGTGAGAACTATGTTCACATAAATTTAGTCAGTGGCGAATTTTACAGGCTGGAAAACTTATTTAAGGCAGGCAGCCACTATGTGAAAATCCTTAGTACCATAATTGAAGAGGAAATAAAAAACAATCCAGACTATTCCTATGTATTCCCAGATGCCTATACAGGGATAAAAGAGGATCAACCTTTCTACCTTGATGAGGATAATCTATATATTTATTTTCAACCTTATGAAATAGGCCCTTATGCCGCCGGCTTTCCAACATTTAAAATACCCTTTTTAGATATAATGGATATTATCCATACTGAGGGTAGCTTCTGGAAGGCTTTCAAGGAGTAAATAGCACAAAAGGCCCTTTTGCAGCAATGCTACAAAAGGGCCTTTTGTATAGGTTGAAAACTCAGAAGTCTGAATTTAATCCTTAACTATCAATTAAACTATCTTATATCACCATAATAAATTTTATATTTCTTTGTCTTATAAGTTGCGAGTCCCTGGTCTTAACTCAAGGTTTTTCATATCGATCCAGTAAACTCCTTCTCCGTCGGTTACACAGGCCTTGCTGTGTGAATAATCGTATTCAGATATTTTCACTTTTAATATATTCACTATATCTCCGTAGTTAAACTTGCCATATGGTTCTACTATCTGTCCTATAACTCCGCTCATTTTAACTCTCATCGGCATCTCTTTCCCTCCAAAAATATCTTATTAATATTATACCCTCATTTAGTTATACGTTTACATTTTTGCAATCGTTCCTGTTTTTTAAATTTTTTCTTTTGTATATTAAAATATATTCTTATCCTGTCAAACTGTTAATAGATACCTAACCTTTAAGTTTTATATCTCTAATTAATTACAATCTAATTATATCACATCACAAGATACATATTATTAAATACTTCTGAAAATGTTATTAACATTTTCTAAATTATATGGCAAACTAAATAATATGTACAAAAGCTATGAGGCTTTTGAGAATTTCTCCCTATTTATTTTAGCTTTACTCCTTTTATTTTTAAGCTTATAATATCCATACAATATTACTGCTAGAGCCACTGACAGTTGAAGTAATTTTCCTATAGTTTGAGGCAGAGGAAAGTAATGAAGAAATAAATTGTCTTCCATTATCATCTTTACAGACGTATAGGCTAAAACTGAACCACCAAGGTAGACTACCATAGGTCTTTTCTCCATTAGCTTTATTACATACTGACTTCCAAAGAAAATAATAGGGATATTAAGAAATATACCTATTACTATCAGCCTTAGGTTACCATTAGCTGCGCCAACTATGGCTAATACATTGTCCAGGCTCATACTTATATCTGCAAGTATTACTGCTATTACAGCATCCCAGAATTTTTGTGCTGACTTTCCATTGTACTCCTCTTCTTCTATTTCCGTTGCCTTTATTAGATCCCAGGTCACTTTAGCTAATATAAGTCCTCCTATTAGCCTTAAGGGAATCCATTTAACCTTTAAAAAAGCTGATATACATATTGCGAAGTAAATTCTAAGGCCTATAGCAGCAGAAACTCCGATTATCCCTGCTAGCCTTGCAGACTTTGCCGGCAAATTTCTAGTAGCTAAGGCTATTATTCCTATATTATCACCGCACAATACTAAATCTAATAGAGCAATTTCTAGGATACCTAAAATTAAGCCTATATTAAGCTCCATGTAAACCCCCTTCTTAATAGTGCATTCATTTATATTTTATTACTAAAGCTATTTTTTATGATAACTTCTAATCTTTAAAATGTATAAATCACTTGTTGATTTTGGCATCCTAAATGTAGCTATCCAACTTTAGGCCTCAACTGGTTTCATTGGCAAAAACTTTGAAAGGGTGATGTAGAAATGAAAGAAATTACTATGTTTATACTAGAAACTTGTCCACACTGTCGAAAAGCTCTATCCTGGATGGAGGAACTTAAAAAAGAAAACCCCAACTACCAGAAGATTCCTATTAAGATTATAGATGAAGGAAAAGAGCCTGATATAGCAAATCAATACGACTATTATTACGTGCCCACTTATTATGTAGGCGGGGAAAAACGCCACGAAGGAGCTACCAAGAAGGATATCATTAAAAAAATTTATGAAGAAGCCTTAGGCAATTAGCAAGTAAGGTGCAGGAAAGTTTCTCCTGCACCTTAAGATCTTTGGATATATGGTTTACTTGTTTTCCTTGATAGAAAGTTGCCTATTTGATTGAAACCAATCAATTAACTTCCTGGCAATACTACCCTTAGCTGGAATCAAGGGCAAATTATCAGCCTTATACCAGTGAGCCTCTTCTATTTCCACACCATCTGGACATATTTCTCCACTATCATAGTCTGCAGTGAAGGCCACCATTAATGAATTAGGAAAGGGCCAAGGTTGACTTTTAAAATACTTTATGTTTTTCACCTTAATTCCTACTTCCTCCATAACTTCCCGTTCTACACATTCTTCAAAACTTTCTCCCAACTCTACAAAGCCGGCAATAAGGCTAAAAACTCCTTTAGAAAATTTTTTATTGTGGGCAAGGAGTATTTCATCACCCTTTAATATTGCCACTATAACTGCCGGAGATATTCTAGGATAATTTTCAAGACCACATTGAGGACAAAGCTTTACTCTTTCAGCCTTCCCTTCTTTCATCAGCGAACCACATCGGCCACAATATTTATGATCCTTATCCCAATTTATTATTTGTATAGCTCTTCCTGCTAGGTTAAAAATATCCTCTGTAACATTTGATGCTAGGGTTCGTAATGAATTAAAAGCTAGTCCCTCAGCTAACATTTCCTCTTCCAAGTCCCAAGGGTCCTCTAGTTCAGCAGTATAACAGTGAGCTTCCTTTAAGCGACCTATATAATGAATATGGTTCATTCCACCTAAATACCTGTTGATCTTTTTTCTATTGGGTATTAGTAGTTTTTCCTCCTTACACTGCATTAGAATTTTACCTTTTTTAAAAACAAACCATAGGTCACTGCTTTTTTTTACCACAGGCCTTTCTATGGCTGGCTCAAAATCGAAATAGTTTTTATACCCCATTTTAGTCACCCTACTCCTGTTAAAGTTGATTTTCCACTTTTTCTAAAAGTGCCATAAATTCCACTTGATTTTTCTTTTCCAAGTATAGATTTATCAGGGCTCTATTAGTCATATTCTCATAACCTTTATGGCCTCTGGCCAAGATTTCTGTAAGTATGGTCTTATATTCTTCCCTACCACCTTCTATACTTTTCATTATCTTATCATAAGTATCCTGAACTAATTCATCTATTAAAGTTTCCCTCAGTTTTTCTGTGTAATTTCTTAAGTATTCTTGCGCTTCCTCTGGATAAGAGGAAAAATCCCCATCCATTAAATCACCTATGTTCAACATTGGTATATCACCTCGAAGAATTTTTATCTTTAATTAAGCTTTTAAATAAGATATTTATATTATACAATACAATAATTCATTATTGTATATTATAACTTTTTCTAATCCAATGTATATTCAAATTCCTTTGTCCTAAAACTAACTTAAAAGAATCTTGCTTCATAGGAGGACTTGCCATGCTAATAAAATTTGATATTATCCAAACCCTTTCTCTGTCGGTAATAGTTTTTATTGCAGGAGAGTTTATTAAAAAGAAAATTCAAGTGTTAGAGCAGTTTTCCATACCTGCTCCTGTTATTGGCGGAATCCTATTCTCTTTTGTAAGTCTTTTTGGCCATATTACAGGATTCTATGATTTTGAATTCGATGAAACTTTAAAAAACATTTTGCTAACTGCCGCCTTTACCAGCATTGGTTTTTCTGCCAGCTTGAAGTTGCTAAAAAAAGGTGGCCTACAAGTAGTTACTTTCTTAATTTTAAGTATGATACTAGTAGTCTTTCAAAATCTCTTAGGGATTGGAATAGCAGAGTTATTTAACTTTCATCCCTACTTAGGCTTGGCCGCAGGGTCTACCGCTTTAGTTGGTGGTCCTGGCACTTCCGCTGCCTTCGGTCCCTTATTTGAGGCTGCAGGTTTAAAAGGAGGAGCTGCCGCTGCTATGGCTGCCGCTACCTTTGGTCTAGTAATGGGTTCTCTAATAGGTGGTCCAGTGGCTAAATCCCTAATAGAAAAATATAATTTAGTTGAAAAATATGTTGAAAGTGAGGAAGAAAAATCCCTTAGTAGGGAGTCCAGAAAATTAGATGAACATTCACTACTGCATTCAGCAGTTCTGATTGTACTTGCCATGGGCATTGGCACCATCATATCTAATTGGTTTAAAAACTTAGGCTTAACCTTTCCTTCATAATATAGGAGGAATGCTTGCAGCATCTTTAATACGGAATCTTTTAGATCTAGCCAACAAAAAAATTATTCATGAGGAGATAGAAGCACTAGGAAATATATCTTTAATTTTCTTCCTATCTATGTCCTTAATGTCTCTTAAGCTATGGCAACTCTATGAGCTAGCCTTGCCAATGTTAATAATTTTAGGACTGCAAGTATTAATGATGGTTATCTTTTCATACTATCTTGTCTTTAGAATTATGGGCAAGGACTATGATGCTGCTGTAATGAGCTCTGGAGCTTGTGGTTTTGGCTTAGGTGCCACTGCCAATGCCATAGCCAACATGGAAGCCTTAACAGAAAAATATAAGATTAAGGCCTTGAGAGCCTTTTTTATAGTTCCTATAGTAGGCTCCTTATTCATTGACTTTTTCAACGCCTTTTCCATAACCCTTTTTATGAACTGGTTTAAATAAGAAAAATTAAAATCCGTAATATGGTCTATTTTAGATCATATTACGGATTTAGTCTTATAAATCATTGGCTTGCTCTTCTTCAACTGCCTTACTATTATCTGGCTCCTCAACAGACTCCTTTTTTTCCTCTGCTAGGATTGGGGCCTTTTTTGTTCCCCTTAAAGCTTGTCCATCTACTGCATGATAGTAATCATTAGATATAAATTCTGTATTTATTAACTTGCCATTTTCATAGGTCTTTCTATATACTTTAACTTTATAACCTTTTGAACCCCATTTAAGAACCTTTGTTTCCCCTTCTAGTAAATCATTAGAATTAATATACTTCATTTTAGGTTGGATTACTTCATATACCTCAGTTTCCATCTCATAAGTATACTTGCTTAATTCTTCGTTAGAATATATATTAAAATACAAAGTTTTATCTTTAGTATATCCTTCAATATAAATAGGATAATCTAAAGTATTAGTAAATTTATAGTCAATATTACCCCAATCTATAGTTGCATCCAAGCCCATTGGTATATAAGTAAGAGTCAATGTATGATTTCTTCTTTCCGTAAATTTAAGGCCTGCATTCAGTACTGCGTTATATAGGGTGCTTGAAACTTGACAAATACCTCCACCTAAGCCAGATTGAATGGAATCTCCAATAATAACTCCCGCATCCTTGTAACCTCTTTCTCTAGTACGTTGTCCTACTATTTCATTAAAGCTAAAGGTATCTCCTGGCATTAATGTAGTTCCATTTATAGCCCTTGTAGCTAATTCAATATTATTAATTCTATTGGCACTTGAGGAGGTAAATTTAGTGCTGAAACCTGAAATCTTCTGGTTCATTTTCTCAAGTTCAGCTTTTGTTACAGCAGGTTTAGTCACTTGCAAAGGTGCTTTAATCTCTACAAGTTCTTCTGACAATTGGTTATTTATACTATTTAAAATTGATTCCTCAAGCTCTTCCCTTTTTAGTTTTCTCCCATGGCTAGCTTCAGTAATTTTAACATTTCCAGCTTCAATAGTAATTGTTGCGTCTACAGCTTCTGATTCTACTTCCTTGTCTATTTTATCTAATAGTTCCTTCACAGCAGCTGTATCGTATTTAAAGGCTAGCTTATATTCCTTCTTTCTTGTCTTCTTGATCAATGAGTATTTTGATAATAGATCCTCATCTTTTCCATAGTTAAAAGCTTCTTTGATTGTTTCCTCAATATTATACTCTGGTTTTAGTTGGCTATAGCTTAAACTGTAGGACTTGTCTCCTGCAATAATCTTAATTTCCTTTTCAATGACAACTTTTTCATAGTTTTCTTCTATCAATCTCTTTGCTTCCTCTAGAGTTTTCCCACTAACATCTAAGCCTTCTATGTATACACCAGGATAAATAATATGTCTATATTTAGACTCCGTAGCATAGACATGAATCACTGGCAAGGATGTTAGTGTTAAAAAACTCAATATAGCAAAAATAAGTCTTAATCTTTTTTTCCTCCTTCTCTTTCTTCTTCTTTTCATTTCACGTCGCCCTTCCTACAATTCTCTTTATAATATATACCGCAGAAAGGGACAATAAGTTTTCTTTTTTAATAATTAATTTTATTATTTGTTTTTATCATCGTGAAAAATCTGATCTATAACTATTACCAAGGATAAAATAAAAGGATAACTCTCATTGTCGCTTATATCTACTTCATAGGTATCAGTCATAGACAAAGCTTTTTTATAAACCCTGGCCACTGGCATTCCATTTTTAAAAATAGTGAAATTATAGGCAAAAATATTTCCTTCAATATAGAAATCCCCATAAGAACTTTCAATACGTAACTTTGGTTTAAAGAAAGAAAACTCCTTCTTCAACACTGCCGCTATATTGTTGTTTTCATAAATTAAATACTCCGGTAAAAACTTAAAAAGCTTTTGCTCAATATATACTAATTCTCTATCATCCATGGTGTATAGTCTAAGTTTATTTCCTAAACTGAATACCTGACCCTTAACCTTATAGGCATGATAGCCGTCTATATCTTTAATTGTAAAATTATCCCCGAAACTAAAGACTTTTTCTCTAATATAAAAAATCACATTAAACACCTCCTTTTTAATTGTAACATCTCTATAAATTATGGTAAACAGAAAAAAGCCTATATTTTAACAAAGTCCGCCCCTACTATGTAGCGGCAGACTGTTACTATTAACACTTACAGCATTGACTATGACAATCACATTCGTAATCATCATCGAAGCAATCATCTTCTTGATTAACATTTATAATATTTGTATTTTGAGAGGCTCCAGCTACCCCTGCAGGACTTGTTGTAGCGGCTAATAGGACCCCTAGCAGCAAAAGTAATAATCCTCCATTCCCTCTTCTGGAACTTCTTACAACCTTTCGACAGGATTTTCTGAAACAGCAACATCCTCCACGACGGCCACTCATTTTTCCTCCTCCTTTTGTTTGTAATTTATCATCAGAATCTTCAAAAATAGTACCACTTTCTAATATATTATTCTGATATGGTGAATTTTGTACCAATAGTAGAGTACTATTTAGGAACTTGCAGAGGATACTTAGCTAATATCTGTGAACCGTCCCCCCTTAAAAGGCATATACTATTATGAACAAAGCTGTAAACGGAGGATTAAAAATGATATTAATCAAAGGAAATATAGTAAGGTTACAAAGGCTTATTCATTTGTTTCCCAAAGATAGTATTGAGTCTGAAATTTTATATAGGATCTCAGATTCTAATGAAATATATGAATATCAATTAGTTAATCAATTAATATTTGAAGTAAATCTTAGAAGTAAAATAATTAATGCGGCAAGAGAACTTAATGCTAGTGGCTTCAAGTTCAGAACCTTTAAAAATTCCCATTGTAATGAGGAATTTTGGCAACGAACTGACGTTGGAGGCTATCTCCTTAAGAAAGATAGTAGCCCTTCTGAAGCTATAGCAGATATATTCCTACAGGGTCACAAGTATGGAACAGAATGTTCTACTGCCATTACAATTATTTACTATAAAGCTCTTCAAGATATTTATTCTAAAGAACTTTTCGACTACTCATTCCCAGATCTTCACCTTATGAACTGGCATTATATAGATAACGATTTAGATATAATAACTTATAAATATTTATTTGATTATATACCTGGTGACTGCAGATATGTTGAAAATCCAGACTTTCACCCTGAGAGACCTGAATTAAGAGGTCAAAACCTAATAGACTTAGGGGAGGGATTATACTATGGCCATGGTACTGGTATTAAAACTATAGATGAAGTAGTAGACTATTTAAACAGGCATAGAGCAGAATCTTCCTCTAGGTCTGCATTCTTAAAAAGATCAGCTACTAGGCCTAACTTTTTACACCTTGCTAATCTATATATAAAGTATGATCTTTAAAGGTCCTGAAAAAACAGTTTTTTTGGCATACAAAAAGGATGTCAATTGACATCCTTTTTGTTAATTAATTATTTATTAAATTTCTTTCTTTTAGTGAATATCACCACTAGGCCTGTTGCCATAGCAAGTAGTCCTAACAAGCTCAGGATCTGTGTATCTACAGGAGAACCTGTCTTTGGCAATATCTTTGCTGCAACTAAGTCCTTATCTGCAACAAAGAAGTCACTATTATGGTCTATAGCAAATTGGATATATCCTTCTTCGTCTACCTTTAGCTTCTTAGCTACAACTTCTGCCTTTTTAGTCTCAGGATTGTAGTAGTATACAAAGATATTATTCTTATCCTTGTTAGCTAACCAAGTAGAATCTAGTTTAACTCTAACTGTTGCCTTAGCAGGTAGCTTTCCATTAGAGGCAAAGCTAAGTACTAGCACATCTTCATTCTTAACCTTTTTAGCTATAGCATCTTTATTAGCTGATACTGTATCCTTTAATGAAGCTATCTGGATAGTTAAGTCAATATCCTTTACTTCCTTGATGTCCTTACCATTAAATGTCCATTCACTGTTTTCTGTTTTAAAGGTTACAGACTTATCTCTTCCTTTAAGAGCTTCAAAGATAGCTTTGTCAATTTTCTTATTTGAAGATGCATCTACAACAATTGTTGATTTACTTGATTCATTTTTAATAGCCTCTACTACAAGTTCTGGATTATTGTCTATAATATCTCCAGCCTGCTGTCCCTTACCTGGATCTTCTTCGTCACCTTCCCCTGGTTCTTCTCCAGTGCCTGGCTCTTCGTCACCTTCCCCTGGTTCTTCCCCAGTGCCTGGCTCTTCATCGCCTTCCCCTGGTTCCTCTCCAGTACCTGGCTCTTCATCGCCTTCCCCTGGTTCTTCTCCAGTGCCTGGTTCTTCGTCGCCTTCCCCTGGTTCCTCTCCAGTGCCTGGTTCTTCGTCGCCTTCCCCTGGTTCTTCTACATCTTCTTCAACTTCAGCTAGAATTACTGTAGCACCATCAGCTATTGCTGGTAAAGTAAAGCTTACTTTCTGTTCTGAGCTAACAGTGTATCTTGTTCCGCTATATAGGTCAACAAGTTCTGTTCCTGCTTCAAAAGGTACTTCTACAGTAACATTTTTTGAACTTGTGTCTGTATTTATAGCCACAATTACTGATTCTTCATCATAGCTTCTCTCAAACACAAGATATCTATCAGCATCGCTACCGGCAATTTGGCTTCTGCTTCCTTTTGCGAAGATCTTTGAGTAATCAGCTCTAATATTTAATAGTCTTCTGTAATGTTCATGAACTGACTTATACATTGGATTATCTAATCTATCCCATGGCATATCATATCTGTTTTCACTTAATTCACCTGCTGCCATGTTGCCAGCGTTACGTCCGCTAGCTCCAAGCTCTTCACCATAGTAAACTATAGGCTGACCTTTAGCAGTCATTTGTAGTGCTACTGCAGCTTTTAACTTGGCCAACTTATCTTCCTCTGACATATCTCCTAATCTTAATAGGAAACCATCTTCGTCATGGCTGCTTAAGAATAGGCCTAAAGTAGCAGTGTTGTCTATCTTGTCATTTATCTCTTCTAAATATGCTTCTACATCATTAATTCTTCCATTAACAAAGTTTACTGCAGAATACTTAAAGGAGAAGTCTAGGATAGAATCCATTTGTCCTGTTCTAAGTTGTCCATATTGAGTATTAACATCAGCACCAAAAACTTCACCAATAAACTTAGCCTTTGGATTCTTTGCAGTTGCAGCATTCTTAAAGGCCTTCCAAGTTGTATCCTCAACATGCTTTACTGTATCAATTCTAAAGTAGTCTATTGTATTACCTTTTTCAGTTCTTAGAATATCAATCCAAGCTGTCTGCCATTGGATGATCTTTTCCCTTACTTCAGGGTTTTCTGTTAGTAGGTCTGGCAGTCCTGCTAAGTTTGATAATATATCTCCGGCATCAGCAGTGCTGTCTCTAAGCATACCATCAAATTTAGCCTGTTCTTCCGCTGTTGGATAGTTAGATACACCTGTGCTATTAGTATCTGTGCTTCTCATACCATAACCAACGTGGTTTAAAACAACGTCAACCATGATTTTAATTCCTCTGTCATGAGCCTCATCGATAAGTTCCTTCAAATCCTCTACATCTCCAAGATGTTCATCGATTTTCTCAAAGTCCTTGGTCCAGTAGCCATGATACGCATACTGTTTACCACCAAAGGCAGCTCCTTGGTTAAAGTCAATATTATCTACAATTGGTGTTATCCAGATTGTATTAATTCCTAGATCATGTAAATAGTCTAACTTTTCAGTTATACCCTTAAAGTCTCCACCATGATATGTCTCTAAATGATTCTTATCATAGTTTTCACCATTAGGATCGTCATTGCTAGGATCCCCATTGTTAAATCTATCTGTTAACATGAAGTAAATTCTAGCTTCATCCCAATCAAAGTCGGCCTTTCCAACATATTGTCTTGTCTTTACTGTAACAGTGGCCTCAGACTTATGTTCATTTCCATACTGATCTACTACAGTAATAGGAATCTTTTTCTCACCAGCTGTTACATCATCTCTAACAGCTATTGTGTGGCTCATAAGGCTAGTATCTACTGCCACCTTACTAGGTCCACCAAGTGAGGATAAATCAGCATAAACTTCCTTAGCTACTGCATCATCTTCAGAAGTTACTTCTATATTAAGTACAGCGTTTTCACTATAGTCTATAGCTGCTGGACCTATTGAAGTGCTTATATCCATATGAGGTAGTCTAAATTCAATGATAGATTTTCCATCAACTGTATTCTTAGGATCTGTAATTACTTTTACATTACCGTCCTTATCAGTAATATGGAACTTGTATTCATATACACCTTCTTCACTTAGTTTTATACTACCACGGTAAAGCTCATCTTCCTCATCATAGTTCATGTCATAAAGCTGTCCATTTACTTCAACCTGTACCTTTTGAAGTTCAGACAATCTATTGTTGATAAAAAGATCATCATCTCTATATTCAAAATAGGCTACACTGTTGACAACCTTTACTCCAGTTACTCCTGGCAAGGTTTTTATTTGATGAACACCGCTATATACATTGACTTTAGTTACTTCTGCATCTTCATCTACTTCTATAGTTCTATCTGCATCTATGTCTTTAGCTTCCCAGTCACCTTTTCTTACGATAAAGCCAACCCTTGTTACCCCTGATGCTATTTCTATTTTTGCAACAGCTCCTTCATCAGTAGCAGGGCCAAAGTCAACTTGTCCATCTACATGAGAAAGTCCTGTTCCCCAAACCCAAAGGTTCCATCCAGTGTAGTCTTTATCTGGACGAGAATAGTTAAAGTAAATGTATCTCTTTACACTCTTCTTAACTGTCATAACAAATTCTTGTTCAGCTTCACCTGCTCTTGCTTTTATGGTAACTGTTCCTGGCTCTATACCAGTAACAACTCCACTAGCATTAACTGTAGCTATAGATTCATCGCTGGAGGACCAAGTTACTGCTGCAGACATAATCTGATCAAATTGATCCTTTACAGTTGCTGTAAGGCTTGCTTCCATATCGGTATATACAGAAGTGGAACCGGTTATTTCTATTTTAGTTGGAACTAAGCTACCAACATTTACTCTAAGAGATGCTGTTGCTTCTCCAACTGTAGCAGTTACAAGGGCTGTACCATCCTTTAATGCTGTTATTTTACCAGACTTATCAACAGAAACTACACCACTAGCATCTGTTGTCCAAGTAACTAGAGCATTAGGAATTATTCTATCAGTTTGATCTTTTACAACTGCTGTCACATAAGCATATTGTCCTACTTCTAAGCCTAATTTATCTTTTGACAGATCTATAGTGCTAGCTATTGGTGTATATGCCTCTTCAGCTTCATCGTAAAGTACCATCATTGATAGTGGTTCAACAGTAGCCTTGTCACCATCTATTTCCTCTAGGACTTCTACTCCTGCCTTTGTATCGTTAACAACTACTTTCCAGCTTGCACTGAAAGGTAGGCTAACCTCTTGACTTGTGGTATTTGCATTATAGATAACAACAATGTTCTTCCAAGTATCTCGATTAGCAAAGTTCTTTAATTGGAAGATAACTATATTGCCATCAGCTCTCTTAACCTCAAGATTGCTTTCAACAGCAGCCTTTGTATTCATTCTAAAGGCTGGATGTGTCTTTCTTAGCTCTATCAAGCCCTTATAGTAATCAAATACTGGTTTAAATTTCTCTTTATTATCCCAGCGTATTTTATTTATTGAATCAGGACTCTTATAGCTATTGTGGTCACCAAATTTAGTTCTTATAAACTCGTCTCCTGCTTGGAAGAATGGTATTCCCTGAGAAGTTAAGACTATTCCATTAGCAAGAAGAGTTTGTCTAACTGTAGGATTAGCTAAAACATTGTCTAGGTCTATATCCTTATAAGGATCTTCCTTATCAATTCCTCCTGGGGAGGTAGCAAGGAATTTATCCCAAAGGTTCCAATTATCATGGGCAGTTACGTAGTTTATAGTTTCTGAAGGTGAATTAGTAAAGTCATATATTGAACCTAAAACTCCTTGAACTATAGCATTTTCTTTTCCATATGCACCATTTACAAATCCTGTGCTTGTATCGTCACTGCCTCCTTTTATAGCTCCTCTAAAGTTATCGTTAAATACAGCAAAACCCTTATCCTTTTGACTTCCCTTTAAGGTCTGTTGGTCCATAGGTAATGGACTTCCACCAGCCTGCCATGGCTCACCATAAACTAAAATTGTTGGATCTACTTCATTTTTCAATTCATTAGTTACTTCTGCCATAGTAGTAGTATCAATCAAGGCCATTAAGTCAAATCTAAAGCCATCAATTTTATATTCATTAGCCCAGTACTTAACAGAATCCTTGATAAATTTCCTAACCATTGGTCTTTCACTGGCTACCTCGTTACCACAACCTGATCCATTAGTATACTTACCATTGTCATCAGTACGGTAGAAGTATCCAGGTACTATTTGGTTAAAAGAAGAAGCTTCTGTTTCATAAGTATGGTTGTAAACTACGTCCATAACTACTCTTATTCCATTTTCATGAAGAGCCTGTACCAACTCTTTAAATTCAGCTACTCTTGCAGCTGGGTCAGTGGCATCTGTAGAGTAGGAACCTTCTGGAACATTATAGTTCTGTGGGTCATAACCCCAGTTATATTGAGCTTCCTCTGATATTTCATTTACAGTCTTGTAGTCATAGGAAGGTAGTAAATGTACATGGGTAACTCCCAATTCAACTAGGTGATCTATACCTGTCTTTATACTATTGTTTCCTGGAAGGCTTGTCCCTTCTTCTGTAAAGGCTTTAAATTTCCCCTTGTTTTCCATGCCAGAACTTTCATCTATGGAGAAATCTCTTACATGCAATTCATATAAAATTGCATCAGTTGGATTTATCATAGCTGGCTTTCCTGTTTCCCCAAAGCCTACTGGATTTGTGGAGGATAAATCAATTATAGCTCCCCTTTGTCCGTTAGCAGAAACCGCTTGAGCATAAGGGTCTACAGCGTAATTAACTGTACCATCTGCGAATTCAACTTTATACATATAGTATCTGTTTTTCTTATCTCCATGTAAGGTTGCAATCCAAACCCCTTCTTCAGAACGGGCCATTTCGTATTCTGTGCCATCTTCATGGTTCCTTACCAAACCGTTGTCATCGTACTGTCCAGCGTCATCATAAAGGGCTACGCTTACCTTGCTAGCTGTAGGCGCCCATACTCTGAAAACACTTTCGTAAGGTTTGTATTCAACTCCTAAATTGGAAGGACTATATGTAAACTTGCTGTGATTCAAAATGTTTCTCATCACAACTTTGCCTGCTCTGTAGTTTTCACTTTCAACAGTATATAAATTTCTAACATCTATAGTAGTAGGATCAAGTATTGTTATTTCTACTTTTCTATCTGATACTTTTTTGCTAGTAGCTTCTATTACTTGTCCTGATTCATCCTTTACTAGGAAGCTCTTTACTTCTTCGTCAGAAATATCACCTGTTGTTGTAGCATAAATCTTATTTAAATCATCCATATGTGCAGCTCGAACCTTAGGTCTGATATCAGCATCATTCAGGCTGTAATAAATGTTTTCGTCTGCCTCTATAAGCCATACATCAATAGCTGTACCTTCTTTAATTTCAATTACCTTTGTTGCTTCTTGAGCAGTCCAACTACCCTTGGTTCTTGGTATAAGATATATTTTACTAGCAGTACTCTTAACCTGAGCTACAGCAAAACCATCTGCTAATTCTGGTTTGAATTCATAGGCTGCACCATCCTTGCCATCTTGCCAGATCCATAAATCCCAGTTCAACTGTTGATTATCATATCTATAATAATGGATATGATAGGTATACATTTGCTGAACAACTGTGATTTCCTTCTTAACTTCAAAGCCATCATATGCTGCCTGTAAGGATATCTTAGTGTCTGCTGACACATCCTTTGAAACAAGTAATTTATTCCCCTCAATAGAAACACCTTCTATAGGGTTTTCTAAGGACCAAGTTGGTGTGACTTCCTCCTCTTCACCCTGAGGGTTAAGGAATTTAGCAACTAGATCTAGACTTCCACCATTTTGTACTTCACTAGCTGTATTTATCACAATTCCTGGCACTACTAACAATGAATTGCCATTTCTAGTTTTTCTGTTTATTGGATCTAAAAAGTCACCATCCCAAGATCCTGCCAAGGGCTTAAATTTATATTCATAGGTACCTGGTTTTAGTTCAACACTTGCTGTAAAGATACCATTTTCATCCTTTGTCATAGGAACTTGCTTACCTGTATCCCATTGTACAAAATCTCCTATTACATGTAGGCTACTTCCACTATGTTCTGCCTTAAATGTAACTGTACCATCTGGATTAACTAGAGGTAAATTTTCTCTTAAAACAGTAACTGTTTTGGTTACAAGCTCTGTTTCATCTGATTTTCTAGTAGCTTTAATTACTATCTTTGTAGATAATTTTCCATCTGGTACTTCCTTTACTGTTAAAGCTCCACTTTCATCTATTTCAGCAATACTTGTTGCTGTAATTCCGTCCTCCTCTGTAAGGGTCCAGTATACTTCTGTAGCATCTTCATCGGTACCTGCACCGTCTTCAGAGGTAAATCTAGGTATGTAATTCGTAGTTTCTCCTAAAAGTACAGTATCTGCACCTTTAATTTCCGCTAATCTAGGAAGAAAAGGTCCAGTGATTTCTTCAATTGTATATTCATCACTGTAAACAGACTGAACGTTTGGATTTCCACCTTCATTCCAGCTTGAAGCTACAGTATTTCCCTCTGCTGGTGCAACATCAAAAGCTCCATGTTCACTACCATTATTACCACTTAAAACAACTATGCCCTTTACCTTGTCCCCAGCTTCCAAGCCAAGTAGCTCTAAAGGAATTTTCCCTTCAAAACCATTATGAATATTTATGGCAAAGGCTGCCTCTTTTAAGTCACCATAATTAAGTACATCTTTAGGTTCTCCAGCTTCAACCTTAAAAACATTTACCCAAGCTATCTCTGTTTCTTGTTTAGCTCTAAGCACTATATGAATATTAGGCTTTACCTCAGTTCCACTAAAGTTGAAAGGAGCATTCCATGGATTTCCTTCATATCCTGAATCTGTATGATTTACATTTAGGGCTATATTCATAAATAATCCTTCGTTACCCCAGTTAGAAAGATTTTTGGTATCAACCCAGAAATACAAATTCTTACTATCATTAGTAAGATAAAAATTTCCTACATCGAAACCTTGCCAACCTTGAGAATCAGATCTAGCTATTGGTTCCATATCCTTCCAAAGCTGATCCTTAACACCGTCGATGCTAATACCACTAGCAGCTTCTACCCTTAAATTAAAAGTCGGCATTAAGCTGAATAAAAATAAGAAAGCCATTATTAGACTCAGCTTATTTTTATATTTCTTCATATTACCCCTCCTTACGATGAATTTTAACAAATTGACTGCGAAAACGATTGCAGGTATAATTATAACATCTTTTTGAATTGAATTCAATTATATTTAATAATTAACATATACAGTTCTAAATTTTTTAACTATTCTTCATATTTCACCGAAATATCTAGATATATTTACATGTTATTGAAAAAAACTCATCTATATGAGAAAATAAAATCAGCTTGTTTTTCACAGCATTATATGACAGTTACTACAGGAAAGGAGTGTGATTAAGATTTATGAAAACCATCAATTTACATAAAACTAATTTAAAAGTTGTTATTCTTATTTTTTCTTTGTTTTTAGCAATCCTACTATCTATAATAACCTGTTTTAACTTCTTTACTAATAAGAACAATGGTATCCTAAAGCCAGATCATTATAAAATTAAAGAAAATGGACGATGGGGATTTATCAATAAAAAAGGTAAAATTGTTATATCACCAGAATACGAGCAGGTTTATGATATGTATAATGGACTTGCTCCTGTACAAGTTAAGGGTAAGTGGGGATTCATAAATAAAAAAGGTAAGTTTATTGTGGAACCCCAGTATGATAAGGCCGCTTCTTTTAGTGAAGGCTTAGCCGCTGTGGAAAAGGAAGGGAAATGGGGCTATATTAATAGGAAGGGAAAACTTGTTATCGAAGCCCAATTCCACAGTGCTTCTTGGTTTTCAGATGGTTTAGCTGCAGTAGTTAAAGAGGGAAAGCTAGGTTTTATTAATAAAAAAGGCACTATGGTTATTGAAGCTAAATACGACCCTATCTTCAGTAGCTTTCTTAATGGTTCTGCTGTAGTTTCTGAAAATGGCAAAAAGTTTTTTATAGATAAAAAAGGCCGTAAGCTTATAGATAAGGATTTTACTTCCCTTTACCAATTTTCTAATGGTAGAGCTTTCGTAATAGACAATGAAAAGACTGGCTATATTAACAAGAAAGGGACTATAGTTATAGAAAATGTAATGGGAGAACAATTTAGCCAAGGCTTAGCTGCAGTTCAAAGGGATGGAAAATGGGGTTATATCGATACTAAAGGAAGGCTAGTTATAGATTATCAGTTTGATTCTGCAGAAAAATTTAGTGAAGGTCTTGCCTTTGTTGTTCAAAATAAAAAAAGAGGATATATAGATAGTTCAGGAAAAATGGTAATCAATCTTGATAAGGCTACTGGCTATCCTTTTACAAATGGCATTGCTTATGTTATGACAAATCCTCAAGACTGGGGCTATTTAAATAAGGACGGAGAATATATATGGAGATTTAAAAGTAAAAAGTAACTATCCATTTATCTAGCAATTATAAATTTTAAAAAAGCAGCTTAAGTTTAAGCTGCTTTTCCTTATTTTTCTAGTATAGTCCCTAGAAAAAAATAGGGCAGATAAAACAAAAATGAATGAAGCCTTTAATAAAAAATATAGCTCCTAGGAAGGCTATTATGTAGGGTAGCACTTCTTCTAACCTGTTATTCTCTTTATATTTTATTATTCTCCTACCTTTGGAGGCTAAATAATTTATTGTAGCAAGGGTTGTAAACATCCCTAAGAGCATGGACGCTACAAAAGTTCCATATGTAAGTCCTCCTTTATCATGCCAATATCTTATGAAGGTTGTACTAAAAGTAAACCAAGCAAAATGAGTCATAGGATAAGAAAAGGCAATGACAAAACCTGTAAGGGAAGGATGGTTAAACACTGCTTTTTTCTGGAAAACCTCCCCTTGATCCTTCAAGTTAACAGTAGGGTCTGTATTTATTCCTCTATAGCCTATGTAAAAGGTAGCGGCACCAGAAGCCATCCAGAATATAGCCTTAAAAGGTCCGTTATTTTCCAACCAATTTAAGAGGCCAAAGTTAAGGAGTATGGCGTCCAAAGCATCTACAGTTAATGCCCCTATTACCACCAATATGCCCTTTCTAAAGCCCTTTGTTATTGTCCATCTAATGGATTCAATTGCCGCAGGCCCTACAGGTATAGCAACAACCATTCCTGTGGCTAGTCCCAAAAAAACCGCATTTACTAGCAAGATTAATCCCCCATCTCCATATGAATTTCAATTAATAGTAATTAGACTAATTTTCTATTAAATTCTATGAACTGATATACAAAATATGTTATAATAAATGCAAGTACCACAGATTTTTATAGCTTTATACAAATTACCAGCTGTTATGACCACTGGCTTTTATATAACCCATATGTATTTGGAGGTTTGTTATTATGAATAATCAAATTTACTTTTTTTCCGAACTAATTCAAAATAAATTCCAAGAAGTTTTAAAAAACAAATCTTGTAATCTTCATCTCCATAGCTACAATATGGGTAACTTTTGTTATTTAGTTGATCAGTCTTTGTCAGGTTCAAACACTGATTATCTCTTATATAAATAAATTAGTTGAACTTGCTTCTTTGAATATAAACTTCTTAATCTTTAGCAAGGCAATAAAGTGCGCTACTGCAGCCAAGAATATGATATTTAACTACGATAAAATGGATAGCACAAACTTCACCATAATGCAAATTTTAGGAGACAGCCACTATTATTTAGGTGAAAACGATAACGCCCTAACCTACTATAGAATGTTTTCAGAATTAGCACATAAGGTTAACGACTTTAAAATGCTATCTGAAGCTTACAGAAAAACTGCACTAGCCTATTTAAAAAAATATGACGTAAATACAGCAATAAAGCTGTCAAATCAATGTTTAAAATTTGCAACCTTAACAAAGGATGAGTTCCAGCTCTTAAGAGCCTATCATTTACTATATTGTATATCTGATAGAACCACTCACCCTATGGCTAGGGATAGATAATTTTTATTATTAAATTTACTTGACAAATATAATCTAAAAAATATCTATGCTCATTGCTTGAAGAATGCTTCTTTATATTCTGACTACTATGATAGCGTCTCTGATCTTCATGCACTATGTGATAAGGCTATAGAAATTTCTCTAGAAAATCAAAATGAATTTGCCCTCTTTGTTGATTATCACAAAAAAGGTGTTATCTACTCTTATAATGAAGATTACGATAAGGCAATAGTTTATTTTTTAAAAAGCAAGGATCTTAGGCTAAAACTAGGCTACCCTCTTCACTTAACTAGAATTTATAATGGTATTGGCTATCTTTATATGCTTACTGAGAAATATAAAGAAGCTCAACGGTATTATAGAAAAGCTATTAGTCAACTTCATAAAATTCATGAATTCAATGAAGTATCAGCTACTCTTTGCAATTATGCCTTTCTTCATTTAATGAGCAGAAATTATAAAGAATGCATAAAAATAATTGATAAGTTACTTCAAATTATGAAAATTTTTAATATAACCTATCTGCCTTATAGGAACATTACGGACATCTATGTATTAAAGGCATTATGTTTCTTTAAACTAGGAGAATCCTTTAAAACAACAGACTTAGTCAATAGAATTGAATCTATGGGTTCCTTAAAGCCTACATATAACTATATATTTTTATATTGTATGCTAAAGGGACTGATATATGCTGAGAAGGGCCAATTTGATTTAGCAGTAAACTCCTTTGAAAACGCCATATGTAAACTAGATACTGCCAATAAATCTAGCAACTTTATGCTACCTATGTATTATTTAGAATATGGTCAAATGCTTTTTAAGGCCAACAACAAAAAGCTAGGAGAAGAAATCCTAAAAAAAGGTTTGACACTCTGTGAGAAAATGAACTATACATATTACTGGGTAAGAGACTTTTAAATAAACTACCTAGGGAAGCTGCTATTAAAAATTCTTTCTATGATATTTTAGGAGATAAAGAGAATATACCAAAGGATAAGTTCTTAACTTGCTCTATTGTATTGCCAGCCATAGCTTTACTAAAGACAATGCCAACAACCTTGACATCTTGCTTCATTACGCAGATAAGGCCCAGTATATAGCTAAAAATTCCGGTAAAAACTCTGTTAGTATTTATAATAATTCTTAATATTTTGACCTTTTATTCTAATATTTTATGGATTTTTTATTTCTTGTTCTACAAAGTATGTTATAATACACCTAAATTGTACATATTTATTAGGACTAGGTTCAGAGATAGAATGCATTTTTTTACTAGTGAAACTTATGTAGAATTTTTAAACTGGTAAACTTTGGCTTGGAGGTTCTAAATAATGAAAAATAAGATTAAAACTTTAACAGACATGCTCCATAATCAGTTTAAAAATGTGTTAAAAGGTAAGTCTGAAATTCTTCATTTTCACACAACTAATATCACTACCTTTTGTTACTTAGTAGACAACGCCTTTAATGAGGTAGATGACCGTTACCTTTTGTTTAAATACCAATACACAGAAACTGATATATTGGAGCCTTACGAACCTTTCTTATCTATAATACGTGACACTGTAGAAAAATTTAATATTGATATAAAAAAGTTGCTAGATAAATCCAAGGTGTATCCTGCCCATAAGATCTTGTTTGAAAGCTATCTTAAGGGTCAATTGCCAGTTCGATTAGACGAACTGGTAGATGGAGAAATTCTTTACGAGGTATCTCAGTTACATAAGTCAATAGGCAGAATACTATGTTCATTATCTGACTATCAACCTATTATCATTGCCCTTGCAGAACTACAATTTGCAGATTTCGCAACCTTGGAACTAATTAAGTCTCTTAAGAAAAGTCTAGGCAAAAGTAAGGTAATGCTTATACATGGCTACAATCAAAACACATACTTTGTTAATGCAGATCATTATGAAGTTTGGAATGACTTTATTACTTTTGCCGAAGAAAACTACAGCATATTAAATTTAGGAAAAGATATTATACTAAAACAAGCTGATTGGACTTGTTTCAAGTCTAAAAAAAATATGACTATCCATAAAATTGCAACTATTAGTGCCTTAAATTTAAGTTTCTTAAACTTTAATAATGCTATTAAGAGCGGCTTAAAAGCAGAAGCTCTATTAAAAGATACGGAAGATATTAATCTAAGCTACACTGTTCTTCAAGTTTTAGGTGATAGTTATTATTACTTGGATAAGGTTGAAAACGCTTTAGCCTATTATCGTATGTTCCTAGAATTAGCTCATAAGAAAGGAAATTACAAACAAGTTTCAGAAGCTTATAGAAAATCTGCTATGTGCTATATAAAAAAATACGATATAGAAACTGCTACTACATTAGCAAATCAATGTTTAAAGTTTGCCAATCTTATCGATGATGATCTCCAACTTATGAGGGCCTATTATTTGATGTATCTATTGGCAGATATAAGTTCACGTTCTATTAATAAGAATAACTATTTTACCTTACTAAGGTTGCTAGAAAAGTATAATATAAAAAATAATTATGCCTACTATTTGCAAGATGCATCCTTATACACCGAATTCTTTTCGTTAGAGGAGCTACATTCTCTATGCGATAAGGGTATTCAAATTTCCTTGGAAAGTGAAAATGAATTTTCCTTATTTGTTAACTATCACAAAAAGGGGATTTTATATACTTACAGTGAGGATTATGAAAATGCCATAAAGTACTTCCTTAAGAGTAAGGATCTAAGACAAAAATTAGGCTATCCTATACATTTAACTCAAATTCATAATGCTATTGGCTACCTTTATCTAATTACAGAGCGATACAAAGAGGCTCAAAAGCATTATCAGAAGGCAATCGGCCAATTAACTAAAATTCATGACTTTAATGAAATTTCTGCTACACTCTTCAACCATGCTTTTCTTCAATTTATGAGTAGAAATTATGAAAATTGTATTAAAACATTAGATAAGCTTCTTCAGATAATGAAAATTTTTAATATGACTTACTTGCCTTACAGAACTATTACAGATATTTATTTGATAAAAGCCTTTTGCTATTATCAACTTGGTGAATCTTTTAAGGCAATTGATCTATTAAATAGAGTAGATTCAATGTCATCAATTAAGTTAACCTTTAACCATAGATTCCTTTACAACATTTTAAAGGGTCTTATTAGGGCAGATAAGGGCAAGATTGATGGATTTATTGCCTTATTTGAAGATGCATCCAACCAGCTGGATCCAGCAAATAGTTCAAGTAAGTTCATGTTACCTATTTATTACTTAGAATATGGTAGAAAACTAATTTCCATAGGTAAAAAGGAAGATGGTAAAAAAGTACTTGGGGAAGGTATAGCCTTTTGCAATAAACAAAATTACCAATACCATAAGAAGTTGATAGAAGCCTCCTTAACTGATATAAATTCACCTTTAACCACTTTTAATCTAGTTAATACAAAGCTGAATTTAGACTCCATAATAGAGATAGCTAGACAAGATGTTACCCTAAATAAATTGCAAAAGAAAATTAGGGAGATTGAGTTTATAAGCAAACTTCAAGAACTATCTAACAGCTGTATGGATAAAGACACCATAATAAACTCATACTTAGACTTAATCCATGTAAATTTCCCTGTTGATATAACTAACATATACTCTAAAAAGGGTGATAAATATAAATGCTTAGCTTCTAAGTCTAGCACCATAGCCAAAGTAGAAGTACCTATGGAATATATTAAGGACTTGATTAAGAAAGAAGAGCCAGTTCTCTTGAATTTAACTAACAACAGCGAAAGCCTTACTAGAGATAACGATTTAAAGTTCGTTATTAATATTCCTATAAACTGGGAACCCCATGGTACCCTAAATCTATTTGTGGCTACCATAAATCCACACAGCAGCCTAACTGAAGACGATTTGAATATTTTATCAATTTCTATGAAACAATTTATACCTATTTTATCGAGAGTTATACAAGAATTAGAACTTCTTGAAATGAGTAGGACAGATATCTTGACTGGTTTAGGTAATCGACAAGCTCTTCAGATGGCTCTAAAGGATGAGTTTTCAAAAATTAAAGACAGTAGCGAGAATGAAAACTCAGAACTTTCCCTTATGTTTATCGACTTAGATAATTTTAAATATTACAACGATAACTTTGGTCATAATTTGGGAGATGATTTACTTAAAATATTCGCAAGATTTTTAAAGGAATCTTTCAGTTCTTCAGACTTTGTAGCTAGATTTGGCGGAGATGAATTTATCATAATTCTTCCAAATACAAATAAAAGCACTGCCAAACTAATAGGGGAAAATATTTTACGTAAAATGTCTGATAGAACAAGCTCCTTCCAGCTTCAAATACAGAGTCTTCTTGGAGAGGATATTATCATTAACCGGGAAAACTTATTAACTTGTTCTATTGGTATAGCCAGTATAAACTCCAAAAATAAAGACCTTCTTAGTTTGGACAAGTTGTTGAAGAATGCTGACGAGGCTATGTACACAGCAAAAAAATCAGGTAAAAATGCCATTTATGTAATTGAGAAAAACTATATCCCTTAACACTTATGTATGGGATATAGTTTTTTGTTTATACTTTCACCTTTATATAAAATATACTCCATATGGAGCGCCCTAGTTAGGACCACATATAATAATCTTTTATCCAGCTCTGAATGGCCATAACTTGTATCATCACAGTCATAAACTATGCTGCAATCAAATTCTAGACCTTTAGTCATATAGGAAGCTATTATTATCTTTTCTAAATCAATTTTCTTGTCCTTATCACTTACTAGTTTCCATTTATAAGCACTCTTTTTTAGTAGCTTTTGTAGCTCCTTGCACTGTCCGTAGGTCTTGCAAATTATCGCAACATTTTTCTTTCCTGCCTTTTCTACTTCCTCTACAATATTATCTATTATAGCTAGCACTTCTTTATCTTTTTCACAGTCTATAATTTTCGGTTCCATGCCATGTCTTAAGACTGGTTTGGCAGGCTCTAAACTATTCTTTTGTTTTCGTAAAACCTCATTAGCAAAGTTTACTATTTCTACAGTAGACCTGTAACTTTGAGTCAAAGGAGTATAGTAGCTTTCCTCATGAAAAACATCCTTAATTAGCTTCTTCCAATCATCTATCCCCTTATAGTAATAGATGCTCTGGCCAGTATCCCCTACTATTGTCATAGAAGAACCTATAGCCATCTCCGCCATGATTGATAGCTCAAAGATGCTGTAATCCTGAGCCTCATCTATTACAATATGCTGAAATTTATACTTTTCTGCTAAACCATTTATTTTAAATTTAAGATAAAGCAAGGCCGCTAAATCATCACTATCAATTATCCCTTTACTAAAGTTATCATTAATCTCCTTGATCATATATTTAGCAAGCTTTTCTGGTATCTTTCCCCCAGTGATCATTTCAAAAATAAAGTCATCGTTAAACAAGTTTAAGTATAATTTTACTATGTCATCCTGCTGCCAGTTTCCTAAGTAATCATTTATAGCCTTTTTAGCTTGATCTGTTAATAGAGCCTTTTTATTATCTCTTTCATTATATAGGCCTGTGAGAATTTCACGTCTTTCTACACTATCTTCCATTGAATTTCTTATAGCTGTAATTTTACTAGCATAATGCAGATCAATTTCCTCATTTATCATAGCTAGTTCCTCAAAGGTTTTTGCTTTACATCCTCAACTCCTAAATTAGGTAATATGTCAGATATATAATCCAAAAACAGCTTGTTAGGCGCCAGCACCAAGACATCATTGCCCTTCATTTTTTGCCTGTACTTATATAACAAATAGGCTAATCTGTGTAAGGCCACTGTAGTACAAATCTGCTATTGGAGCCCTCCAGTCCACTACCCTCTCATATCCACTTTCTTCATCCATCAATCCAATTTTACCTATATAAAAGCTATCCAAGGGCCCTCTAGTTTCCTGAAAGTCAATTCGTGCAAAATAAGGTTGAGGCTTAATCTCCATATAACCATTCAATATATTACTGCTAATATAGTGCTCATTAATAGCAGTTTCCAACTCATGACTATAAGAACCACCAGACTCCTTTCTTAGGATAGCCAGCTTTTTTTCTAACTGTAAATGTTCTTCTTCTTTATTTTTAATTTTTCTATCTAGCCATTCATTGGTCTTTTTCAAATTATTTTTTTCATATTGTAAATCTTCATTCTTAATAGCCATTTTATCACCTCCAGCTGTAACTCTCTAATTATACTATAAATTTAGCTAGTGACAAGAATATATTGTGGCCTATGTTGACAAACTTTACTTGTGTGACTTAATCTTAATCTAGGAGGGTTAATTATGACTTTACTAAAATGGAAGGAGCTTGTTTCTAAGCTCATCTTAATTCAGGAGAGTGAGAGATGACGAATGAATTGTTAGAAATAATAGTATCTACTAGAACTGACGCTGCAGGCTTATTAATACCCAGCTTAATATTTATAAACGATGGATTAGAAGGGCCTACAGCCTACATAGTTGATAGAGTTATTAGGCGGGATAATGAAATAATCGATGGTATAAAGACAATTGGCTACACCTGCCTAGTAGATGTTGATTCTAAAAAGGAGTCTTTTTATATAAGTAATTATACCTCTATTATCTAATCGTCGATTTCTGCCCTCTCTTAAAGTACTCCTCTTTCAAAAAGTTCTTTTGCTACTTCCCTGTATTGATCAGCTCCAGGATTGTTTTTATAGAAATTTATTGGTGTTTGAGCTTGTTCTGCTTCTGCGAATTTAATACTATCTTTAATAGTAGTTTTTAGTAGCATTTTTGATCCAAATTCATCTTTCTCTAGCATTTTCTTATATTCTCTTGCCATTATAGTTCTATCTTTTACCTTAGATAAAAGCACTGCTTTAATATTATTTTCTATACATAGCTTGTCCGCAATATCTTGCCATAGAAATTCAAAAAGTTCAATGCCTTTATAGGCACCCATGCCTATGTCACTCATTAATATTATTGAGTCAGAAACTATAAATACATTTTGATTTATTACATTCATACTAGGATTTGTATCAATAATTATATAATCATATTGTTTAAAGTAGTCCTTGTTATTTTTGAAATACCTTTTTAGTACAAATTCTCTAGCTGGAGTTGTTACCATCTTCATTTCTGAGCCTGTTAATAATATTGTGCTCCCTATAATACTTAAATTATCAACAAAGGTGTCTTGAACTATGTCCTCCAAAGGAAAATCATCATTTTCAAAAATATTTTTAATACTTAGATATCCTGCTTCGGTTTCATCCTTCCTCATGTAAGTAGTTGTATTAGCTTGGGGATCTGCATCTATTAGTAAAACCTTTTTATTATATTCAGTAGCTAAAATGCTAGATAGTGTTACAGCAGTGGTAGTTTTTCCAACTCCCCCTTTTAGTGTTGCAATACTAATTATCTTCATATTTTCCCCCCCTTACTTACCTTTCACCTTAATATATAAATTATACCACCTTATACACCTTATTGAAAGTCATATTTTGTATATTCATGTATAATCTTGACACATTCCATTAAATTTGCAGGATCAGGTAAAATACAGTCCATTTTTTTGCCACTTTATTACAACGTTTTCATAAAAGACTAGATTTTTTTATGTTAACTGTGTTATAATGTTTGTGGTTATGTAATATAATTAAACATTGAGCTATAGGTATCCAATTTTAATGATTTAAATTAAAATTATTCTTCAGATTGGATTCTTTCCTTAGCCCTGTAATCTATTAAAGGAGGTGTAGTAATTGTCTAAGAAACTACTACCTTTGTTTATTTCTTTTATACTTTTATTCTGCTCTAGCACATCAGTTTTGGCTGCTAGTTCACCTCAGGATACTATCGCTGAGAACAAGGCAAAGTTTAATGAGCTCAACTCTAAAATTTTGGAAATAAACAAAGAAGTATCAAAGCTTAACCAGGATATAAAGAAACTTGAAACCGACATAAGCAATAATGATTTAGATATAGCTACCACTGAAGAGGAAATTAAAACAAGGGAAGTTGAACTAAATAAATTAAATGAAGAATTAAAAAAATCTCAAGAAATTGCAGATAAGAGATTAAGGGCTTTATATAAAAATTCCTATAGCAAGAGCACTTTAGCTTTACTCCTTACTTCTAATGGTTTCTCTGACTTACTTTCAAGATTAGAAGCCACCCAGAAAATTTCAGAAGTAGATAGAGATCTGCTGCAAGATCTTCAGGACTCAAAGGATGAGCTTAGCAAAAGTATGGATAAGTTAAATACACAAAAGAAAGAATTAGAAGAGCTTAAGAAAAGCAACTTAGTAAACCTTACAGAGCTAAATACTAAGAAGGATAGTTTAGAGGTCTTAGTCTCCCAATTTAATGAAGAAAAGGCAGCTGCTGCTTCTGCAATAGCTGAAAACGAAGAAAAGCTAATAGCACACTCAGTTTCAGTTATTAAGTCCAACTCTTCAAGTGATGGAGATCTAAAGACTGCTGTTTCAACTTTAAAAAGCTTAGTTGGTCAGCTTAATACTAAGTCTGTAAGGGAAAAGGCTGAAAAATATATTTCCATTGGGAATGAAAAAATTGCATCACGTAGTGTAGCCAAGACCAGTTCCAAAAATACTTCTTTGGATCGTGGCTCTTCTTCATATAAAGCTACTTATCGAATGACTGCTACCGCCTATAGTGGTGGTGGATTAACTGCTATGGGTATAAAAGTTGTTAGAGACCCAAATGGCTTAAGTACAATCGCAGTAGATCCTAGAGTTATCCCCTTAGGTACAAAGGTTTATATACCTGGTTACGGTTATGCTATAGCTGCAGATACCGGTGGGGCAATAAAGGGTCATAAAATTGATTTATACTTAAATACTGTAGAAGAATGCTATAGATGGGGTATCCGTCCTGTTACCCTTCATGTTGTTGCTTACCCTGGTGAATGGTAGGCTTAGGGGGTAGCACTATGGCTGTTTACCGTTTAACTGAGGATTTGATTTTCCCTCATCCCTCTTTAGCTAATAGTGATGGACTTTTAGCTGCATATGGTGACTTATCTCCTCAGAGACTGCTCTTGGCCTATTGCAACGGTATCTTTCCTTGGTATTCCCAAGGTGAGCCTATTCTTTGGTGGTCACCGAATCCAAGATTTATATTATATCCTAAAGATATAAGGATATCTTCTTCTATGAAGAAGATTTTAAAGAAGAACACTTTCAAAGTAACCTTTGACACTTGTTTTAGGGATGTAATATCAAATTGCGCTAATGTACGTCAGGACACTACAGGAACTTGGATTACAGATGAAATGATAGAAGCCTACTGTAAGCTTCATGAACTAAACCTTGCCCACAGCGTAGAGTGTTGGTACCAGGATAAACTAGTAGGTGGCCTCTACGGCTTAAGCATAGGCAAATGCTTTTTTGGTGAGTCTATGTTCCATTTAATGAGCAATGCCTCTAAAGTCGCTTTTATAACTCTTTGCAAGGTTTTAGAAGAAAATAACTATCTTTTTATAGACTGTCAAGTTTATACTAAGCATCTGGAAAGCTTAGGTGCAGTAATGATTAGTAGGGATGAATATTTAAAACTTTTAAAAAAAGGAATTTCCATGTAACAATAGCTTTGTGAGATATTCTCTAATAAGTATAGAATATCTCACAGAGCTATTTTTTATACCATTTCGCAAAATTTGATACTCATATTTAAACTTTATCTGCAAATAATATAGCTAGTATCTTTTAAAATTTATCATAGATAGGAGATATGAAAAATGACTAAAAACAAGAATAAGGCAGAAAATCAAATGTCAAATAAGGCTCCTAGCAGTAATAAGGCAAATAGCCAAAGTGTAAAAACTTTAGAGAGCCAAACCCTTCAGACAAAGAGGTATAAGTAAAATCATTCCTGCTGAAATTCTATAAAATTAGAAAAGGCTTTTTCTTGCAAATTCCAAGAAAAGCCTTTCTCATATTAATACTATATTTGTGTTAAAGTAAAGAAGAAAGTCAAGATTATATTTAATAATAATATAACTAGCCTGCTACTTGGAACTGGCTATTGTACATATTTGCATATACCCCGTCTTTTGCTAGCAGTTCTTCATGTTTACCTTGCTCTACAATGTCTCCATGGTTCATAACTAGAATTAAATCTGCATCTCTTATAGTTGAAAGTCTATGAGCTATTATGAAACTAGTTCTATCCTTCATTAAATTTTCCATGGCCTTTTGAATTTGAACTTCTGTACGAGTATCTACAGAACTAGTTGCCTCGTCTAGTATCAAAATCTTAGGATCTGCTAAGATGGCTCTTGCAATTGTTATTAGCTGTTTCTGTCCCTGTGATACGTTTGTAGCTTCTTCGTTTAAAACCATCTTGTAGCCATTAGGAAGGGTGTGAACAAAACTATCCACATGGGCTGCCTTTGCCGCTTCAATAACTTCCTCGTCGCTAGCATCCAGTCTTCCATATCGGATATTTTCCATTATGGTATCATTGTATAACCAAGTGTCCTGCAAGACCATACCAAAGCTGGAACGGAGATCTCCACGACTAAAATCTCTTATATCATGGCCATCTATTAATATTGCACCTTGGTTTACATCATAGAAACGCATTAAAAGCTTAACTATAGTAGTTTTACCTGCACCTGTAGGGCCAACAATAGCAATTCTCTGCCCCGGAGTAAACTTGGCTGAAAAATTATTTATTACAGGTTTTTCTGGATTATATCCAAAATGTACATTTTCAAATTCTACTCTACCTTCAAGATTTTCTACTTTAAGAGGCTTGTAAGTATCTGCTGCTTCCTCTTCTTCAGCTAGGAATTCAAAACCCCTTTCAGCTGAGGCAACAGTTTGTTGCAAGATATTTGATATATTGGCTATCTGGGCTATAGGCTGATTAAACTGACGAACATACTGCATAAAAGCTTGAACATCTCCCACTGTTATAGCTCCTTGGGCTGCTAGATAGCCTCCTAAAATACAAATGGCTACATAGCCTAAGTTACCAACAAAGTTCATTAGGGGCATCATTATACTAGTTAGAAATTGGGACTTCCAGGCTGATCCATAGAGCTGTCCATTGAGCTTATCAAACTCTTTAATGCTTTTTTCCTCGCCATTGAAAGCCTTCACTACCAAATGACCGCCATACATTTCCTCTACATGACCATTTACATTGCCAAGGTAGTCCTGCTGCTCTTTAAAATATTTTTGAGAACGGCCTGCGATAATCATTATAAGTATAGTAGATAGTGGAAGCATCAAAAGGGTTACCAAGGTCATCTTCCAACTTATAGTGAGCATCATTATAAAGACACCTACTACAGTAGTTACCGATGTTATAATTTGGCCAAAACTTTGATTAAGAGTTTGACTCAAAGTATCTACATCGTTTGTTATACGTGATAGCACCTCTCCTTGGTTAGTTTTATCAAAATATTTAAGAGGCAACCTATTAATCTTTTCTGAAAGTTCTTTCCTAAGATTGTAGCTTACCTTCATAGATACACCAGACATAATCCATCCTTGAATATAGGCAAAGATTGAACTTATTAGGTATATGAAAAGTAGCTTCAACATGGTGTTTCTAATATAAGTGAAGTTTATATCTCCAGTTCCTTGGATTTTAGCTATAATCCCTTTAAAAAGCTCTGTTGTAACATTTCCTAAGATCTTAGGCCCCACAACGGCAAGGGCTGCACTAATAGCAGCAAAGATCACTACTATGAGTATGGATATTTTATAAACAGCTAAATAATCTATTAGCTTTTTCATAGTACCTTTAAAATCTCGGGCTTTTTCTCCGCCACCCATCATACCACCAGAGCCATGGCCAAATCCGCCACCTGCTCTTTTTCTATCCTTTATTTTTCCTTCATTATTGTGCTGGCTCATGCTAATTCCTCCTTTGAAAGCTGTGATAAGGCAATTTCCTTGTAGGTTTCACAGTTTTTCATAAGTTCTTTATGGCTGCCTATTCCAACTATCTTACCCTCATCTAGAACTATTATTTGCTCAGCATTCTTGATAGTTGAAATACGCTGTGCAACTATTATTACAGTGCTAGATGCTGTCTTTTCCTTCAAGGCCTTTCTTAAGGCTGCATCAGTTTTAAAGTCCAAGGCAGAAAAACTATCATCAAATATAAATATATCTGGTTTTTTCACTAGGGCACGAGCAATGGATAATCTTTGCTTCTGTCCTCCAGAAACATTGCTTCCACCTTGAGAAATTTCTGACTGGAAGCCATCTTCTTTTTCCTTAATAAATTCGGTTGCCTGAGCAATATCTGCTGCTAAGGATAGATCTTTCTCTGATGCCTTTTCATCTCCATATCTTAGATTAGAATCAATAGTTCCGCTAAAGAGGAAGCCTTTTTGAGGCACATAGCCTATTTTGTCCCTAAGGTTATGGGAACTTACCTCTCTAACATCTACCCCCTCCACCAAGACCTGGCCTTCAGTTACATCATAAAAACGGGGAACTAAATTAACTAAGGTTGTTTTACCTGATCCTGTGGATCCTATAATAGCAGTAGTCTGACCAGGATAAGCTGTGAAACTTACATTCTTAATTACATCTTCCTCAGCTTCAGGGTATCTAAAGGAAACATTTTTGAATTCTACCATTCCCTTTTTACTTTCATCAAAGTTCTTAGCAGACTGAGGCTCCTTGATAACTTCCTCTGTTTCTAAGACCTCTGACACACGTTGTGCTGCCACGGAGGCTCTTGGAATCATAATAAACATCATGGACATCATCAAAAAGGCAAATAGAATCTGTATAGCATACTGCATAAAGGCCATCATATCCCCTACCTGCATGGAGGATTGTTCAATTTCATGAGCTCCTACCCAAACTATTAGCAAGGTAATACCGTTCATAATCAGCATCATAACAGGCATCATTACTACCATTACCCTATTTACAAAAAGACTATTTTTTGCTACATCACTGTTGGCCTTATCAAAACGTTTCTCTTCGAATTTTTCAGTGTTAAAGGCCCTAATTACCATCATCCCTGAAAGATTCTCTCTAGTTACTAGATTTAATTTATCAATAAGCTTCTGTATAACTTTAAACTTTGGAAGGGCCACTTTAATTACCACTATTATTAAAATTAACAGAATTGCCACTGCCAATGCAATAATCCAGGACATCGAGTAACTCTTACCTATTGCTCTTATAACCCCTCCTATGCCTATGATTGGCGCATAGAATACCATTCTTATCATAATTACTATAAACATTTGTATCTGAGTGATATCATTTGTAGTTCTCGTAATTAAGGAGGCTGTAGAGAACTTGTCTATTTCAGTATTTGAGAATCTCTGAACTTTTTTAAATACTTCACCTCTTATATCCCTTGCAAAACCTGCTGCTGTCCTTGAAGAAAAAAGCCCAACGAGAACTATACTTACGGCACTAACTAATGAAATTAGCAGCATATATAGTCCTATTTTGAATATATATCTATTTTGAATTTTATCTGTATTCATGCCTAGTTGTTTGTACTCAGCCTTAACTGCCGATGCAGCTGCTTGAACTATCATGTCTTCCCCTAAGGCGGTAAATTCCTTAACTGCCTCCTGTGACATGGCAATCCTTTGCTCATCTGGCATCTGAGCCGCTAGGGCAAAGAGATCAGTATCTGGTGAAAACTTAACACCTTGGAATTCTATATCTTTACCTGCCTTAATGGCCTCCCCCTGACTTTGCTCAATACCATTGGTCATAAGTAAAGCCCTACCCATCACTGGATTCAATTTCTCTATCTTATTTTCATCTCGCTTTTTTAACACATAAATACTTTCTTTTGAAAGTATAGGATATTTCTCTAAATACACCTTATAATCTGAACTTGATTTATCAATCCTTGTATAATTTTGGGACACTAGCTCCTTTTCATCCTCGGTCATAAATAGAAGAATCTTTTTCATTCTTCCTTCTGTTAATGCTTCAGGAACTGCATCTTCTATACCCCCCTGCTGCAATCCTACGTTAACTATATTTGACATATAATCCGGCAAGGCCAAGTCGCACATAGCTTGCACAAACAGTAACACTATAGCACCAAGAATTAATCCCATAAAAGGTTTTAAATACTTTGCTAACCTATACATCTGTCATCTACTCCTTTTGAATTAATTTTTATTACTTTTTCTCTCTAAGACCTTTTCCAATACTGCTAAACCATGAAGTATTTCATCTAATTCTACATCAGTGGCATTGCCCAGCATGTTTTCTAGTTTTTTTTCTATAGATTTAAAATGTTCCATAGCCTCTTCTTTTGCCTTTTCACTTAAATTGACATAAACTACACGCCTATCCTCTTCACTTCTAGTTCTTTCCACCAAGTCCTGCTTTTCCAGTCTGTCAATGATGCCAGATACGGTACTGTTTGACAACTGAAGCTGTTGGCTTAAATCACTAACCTTCATTCTTTTATTTCTGGCAAGAACAGTTATCAACATCCCTTGAGGAGCAGTAAGATTTAGCTCCTTAAAGTGACATTCCATACCCTGTTTAATAGCATTCATAATACCCTTTAAAGTTTTTACCACAACAATTCCTTTATTATCTTTATCCAATAGTGCCTCCCCTTCTTTTTAAAACTTACTTTTTATAATTATCAGAAACATTTCGCATACTTATATTTCGTATACGAAATGTTTTACACTTTTATATTCTACACTTATATTTATCCCTGTCAATATTTTTTTATATAGGCAAAAGAAAACAAGGTCCTTTATAGCAAAAAATAAAAGCTAACAGTTGTCTGTTAAGCTTTAGATTTATCCTTGCTAATGGTCACCTTATTTTTACTGCAATCATATATTAAAATTGCAAGAGTTTTTTCTTTCCTCATAATAACAAATAAATTAAAAAGGTGGTAGACTAATGGAAAAAGCATATGATTGTTACGGTAATATTCAAGGATATGTGAAAAAAAACAAGATCTATGACAAAAACCATTGTCGTATAGGCTACTTCGAAGACTGTGTAATCTATGACAAATGTTGTAATCCACTGGCCTTTTTAGACTGTGGAATAGTATACAGCATGGACGGCACTCCCCTAGGTTACTATGATGACAAATTTAGACTTTATACCATTGATGGCAGATATTTAGGCTACGGCAACTTCGGTTGGAGCGGGCTACTAGGTACTGTTTTAGTTCTAGGTTTGTTAGGTGGTGGCTTTGGATTTGGCTACGGATACGGCTTGGGTCGTGGCTTAGGCTACGGTTTAGGTTGGGGATGGTGGTAAAAGTAGCCTAGGAATAAACTTTTCTTCCATTAGAAAGCAAAGGGGACTTTTGTAATATAATCAATAAACAAAATATCCCCTTTGCTTTATTCTAATTAACTCACTACATTATACTTATGAAGCAGTATTCATAATCTTTGCCATCTCATCAATATTCTCCATGGAAAGTTTAGATAGATCCTCCTTCATATCAAAAACTAAGTCTGGATCTTCTTTTGCTAACATTTTTGCTACCATTTTACACATAAGCTTTTCCCAAAAACTCATTTCTTTAAATTTAAATTCTCCACCAAAATTTTTCTTCACTATAGAAGAATCCAGTAATTCCTTAGGAAATACAGTAGTAAGCTGCTTATCTGCGTCTTTTTCAATCATGCAACATATATAAAGGCCCAACTTTTTGCTGTTCAACTCCTTAATATGCTTATTGCAAAATTCTAGAATTTCCTTTTGAATTCTCCCAGCGTAAATAGATCCGCCAATAATTATTTTACTATACTGTGAAAGCTCTGGAACCTTTTCTTCTCTAACATTTAACAAGTTAACCTGTCCAACTAGTTTACTGGACAATATTTCAGCGCAATGTTTAGCAGTACCATGTTTGCTAGCGTAAACAACTAGTGTACTCATATCCAATCACCTTTCATTCATATTCATTAACAAAAACTTTCATCAAGTAGTTTCTTCTTCCTCTTCTTCTCTTTCCTCTTCTTCTTTTCTTTGTTTTTCTCTTAACTTAGACATCCTAGAATATAATGCAATATACTTAAACTCATGTTTCTTAGTTGTTTTATTTCTAGCCATTTGTTCCTTATTTTCTTGGAGTACTGCTTCCAATTCACTTTCCGGAAGGGGAACTGAATATAGAAATCCCTGCACACTATCGCACATCATCTCTTTTAATATCTCTAATTGTTCCTTTTTCTCCACCCCTTCTGCTATTACCTCAAGACCTAAATTATGAGCCATTTGAATAATACCTTCACAGATATCCCGATTCTTGCTTACATTGATTAAGTCCACTATAAAAGACCGATCTATCTTTAATCTATTCAAAGGAATCTTTCTCAAATAATTTAAGGAGGAATATCCAGTTCCGAAATCATCTAGAGCAACTTTAACTCCTTTTTTCTTCAGCTCACCTAGTATCTGTACATTACTATCTAAAGACTTCATAAGCACTGTTTCCGTTAACTCAAGTTCTAAATACTTTGGCTCAAGACCAACATCGCACAAGACTCTTTCCACCATATGTGTGAAATCACTATGCTGTAGCTGTATAGAAGAAATATTTACCCCTATACATCCATATTGATAGCCCTTTCTTCTTAATTCCAAATTCTTTTCGCAGGCCTTCCTTAAGACCCATTCACCTATCTCTACTATAATTCCACTTTCCTCAGCTATAGGTATAAACTCATTAGGATAAATATAACCTAACACTTTACTATGTAATCTTAGCAATGCTTCCAAACCAATGATGGCCCCTGTTTTAATATCATATTGAGGCTGATAATATAACCTTAACTCATCATTCTTAATAGCATTTCTAAGGATACCCTGTATAACAGTTTTCCTCTCTAAAGTATGAAGCATATATTGATTGAAAAATACATACTTATTCTTTCCAGACTCCTTAGCCTTATACATTGCAGCATCAGCATTTTTTAACAATACATTAGGATCTATACTATCCTTAGGAAAGGTAGCTATTCCAATACTGGCAGATACATAAACCTGCTTATCATTAATATCATACATATTATCCAAAACTTTTAGAGCTTCCTCTGCACATCTAACTATTTCACTCTCACTATTTATCCCTCTTAATAGGATTAAAAATTCATCTCCACCTAATCTACAGGCTATATCCTGCTCCCTTAATACCTTTCTTAACTTTTCAGCTATCTTCCTTAATAGCTCATCGCCATAATTATGACCCAAGGTATCATTAACATTCTTAAAATTATCCAAATCAATAAACAATATAGCCCCTGATGTATTATTGATCAAAGCCTTATTAATTTCTTCCTTCAACATCTCAGTAAATTGAGTCCTATTAGGCAGCTTGGTAAGAACATCATAATAAGCCAGAAAACTAACCTGTTCCTCCATATTCTTCATCTCTGTTATATCCGATATACTGCCAGAAAAACTAGTCAAATTACCTCTCTCATCTTTTGCAACTTTAGCCTTCACTAGAATCCATCTATATTTATCATCACTGTCGCCCTTACAAATTCTAAACTCAGTCTTATAAAGCTCTACATCTCCAGCAATACACTCTTCAATTTCATTCTTGATTTTCTCCCTATCATCAGGATGAATATTACTATTAAAAATAAAATCAAAATCAACAACCTCTTCAGGCTTAAAGCCCATTATATCAAACCAATTCCCAACAGCTGAAAACTTCTTCTTCTCAAAATTATACTCCCATAAAGCATCCTCAGCATTAATTAATGCCTTGGTATACCTATGGAAATCTTCTTCAATTTTCAGCAACTCTAATTCCTTATCCTTAAGAGACTTTTCATTAACCTTAAGAGATTTTTCATACTTTAAATCTAAAAAGAAAATAAAAACGACAAAAGATACTCCTATAAATATATATCCTAATAAGTAGGAAATATTCGCTGATTTATATAATAATCCATCAAACACTCCATTCAATCCATGGAATCCATGGAAACTTTTTTGATGAATTAAACTACCAAGGATTACAATAGCAGCTACAGAAAATATATAGACTATATACTTAAACCACTTCCCTTTCAATAGCCCTACCTCCTTCCTACTGTACTTATGCTTCACCATATTTACAATATATTTACAATAAATTTGCTATATTTGTACCTAACCTTTAACTCTTAAATTGTCATTCTATAGCATAATTCTACAAAAGTATCTAATTTCCTTTTTATTTTTAAAGGGGACGGTTCATTAACTTTAATTAACTATATTTTAAATTAAGAAGAACTTGTTTTAATTATAAATTCCATAATTCTATAGGATATTTTTAGACTTTAAAGTATGTTTATTGACTATTATATTAAATTGTTTGCTAACTACTTATTAACCGTAGCTCTTGATTTATAAATTTTGAAATGCTTGTCCACTTTTATTGTATAAAACAAAATTTTTATTAATTTATTTTTTTTAAAACCATACCGAACTTATAGAATATTCAGAAATCATATCATCTATTAATGTTTTATATTTATTATTTTGGGTAATTAGCTTATATCCCTTCTCGCACATTTGTCGAACACTGGATATAGCTATATTCCCTATAAAGTGACATATTTCCTTAAAACTAAAGTTGCATAAACTACGCATTACCAGAACACATAAGCTTCTTTCCTTTGAATGCCTATGATTATATTTTACATGAATATTGAAATTAGTCCCAGTATATTTTGAAATAAATCTCACAACTTCCTTGGGACTCACATTTCTTATCAATATTTTCCTTTCACTTCTGCATTGACTACCTTCATCTTGAAATTCCACATCAATCTTCTCCTCTAAGTTAGGAGCTCTTTTAACAAACTCTATATAAACCTTTCTTGCATTATTAATCTTCTTACCAAAGAAACTCAAAACAAAGTCAACATCCAGAATCTTAAACTTATCTTTAAATATTCCAAGATAAATTCCAAAACTAGAGTACTTAAATTTCTCTACACAATTCTTATATTTATTTATGTCTTTAGGATTATTATGTATATATGCAGAAAGAACAAGCAAATACTTGTAATTATGTACCAAGACACTCTTGAATCGATCTTGAAAAACATGTCCATGCCTATTATATTTTTTATTAAAATAGGCTGCGTAGCTTTGATTAATGGATTTCATTATCTTACTAATATCAGCTCCACAGCAATCAATAGCCATATGACCATGTGTGGTCATTAAACAGTAAGCATACACTTTAAATAGATATATTCCTTGATACTTTTTAATTAATTGCAAATACTTATCTTTGTCAGCAGAATCTCTAAAAAGAGGAATATCACTAATACTTCTCACCATAATATGATAAATTCCATTTTCATGTTTTACTCGCGCAACTCTTGGCATAATAATCATTTCCTTTCGTTTTTTCTAAATTATTGCCAACTTTCCATGAATTAAATCATATCATGGGTAAAAACATTAAGTTATTTACTACTTTAGTTATAATAGAAATATTAAAAATATTGAACCGTCCCCCTAATAATTTACCTCTTTTAAGCATAAGCCCTTAGCTGGAGCAATAGGTCCTGCCAGTGCTCTCTCCTTCTCCATCAATATTTTTTCTACATCTACAGCCTCCAGTTTGCCTGTACCAACCTCTAAAAGGGTACCAGTGATTATTCTCACCATATTCATTAAAAATCCATTTCCGTTAACTTCGATTTCTATGTTACCCTTATCTTCTTTTATATTTATGTAATTTATCGTTCTCAAAGTGGATTTTTTCTTAGATTTTAAGTTAGTAAAACTTCTAAAATCATGAGTTCCTATCAAGAACTCCGATGCCTTTCTCATATCACCTAGATTTAGTTTTTCAGTGATATGATGAACATACCTCCTGTTAAATACATCCCTATACTCATTATTGTTTATTTTATATACATAGGTTTTTGACTTTACATTATATCTTGCATGAAACCTTTCGCTTGCGTCTTTCATTGATTTTACTACTATATCTTCTGGAAGATATTTATTCACATATTCCAGTATTTCCATTGCTGTCATGTCAGAGTTTATACGAAAATTTGCTACGTAATTTTCTGCATGAACTCCGGCGTCAGTTCTGCCACAACCTATTACCTGAATCTCTTCTCCAGACATTTTAGTCAATATATTCTCCATTTTCCCTTGTATAGTTTGATCTGTGGTTTTTTGCTTCTGCCATCCTTTATATCTGCTACCATCATACTGTATTAACATTTTTAAGTTTCTCATATTCTTCCTCACCTTTTCTTTATCTTCTATCTCAATTATCTTTACTTTGCCTTCTAAGTCAAGGGGACGGTTCAACAAAATCGAAACTTCGATTTTGTTGAACCGTCCCCCTACTTTACCTTTAGAGAGTTATACATTTCTTCAATTTTTTTCATTACCTCATCTGTCTTTTCCATATTATAATATTCGCTAGCCTCTAAGTTCTTATCAGGAGAATAAGTTATGAATTTCGCTCTAGGAAAATTTATTCTAAACCACTTATTTCCTTCTTCATTTTCTACTAAGTCAACATAATAGGTTATACCTTCTTTTTCTTCTTGATCATCATCTAGAAGAAAGGTTGTCCCATTCACTAATTCAAAGAATTCCTTTATTTTTTCTTTATCTGTAGTTTCTAATGTAACACCATCACTGCTGTTACTAATTCGTAGTTTATGTACATCCTCTAACTTATTCTTATAAAAGTCTTGAAATTTATGGCTGACTACTTCTTCTTTAGGCTTATTGGCTTGTAGCTTATTATTGCTAGCATGGTATTTGCTAGAAAGTAAGTATGATCCTGCGCCAAGGAATATGGCAATAAGAATCATAAGTGGCAACTTTGCTTTTTTCATTTTTTACCTTCCGCTCCTTATATTGTTATCCATTTATATTTTATGACATTTCTTTGCAGGTTGCAAGTAGAACTTTTTCTATTCATATTTTTTTATTTTACAATATGATATTATGGTCTATACACTAAATATTTGATCAAAACTACCTTCACTTTTACACTGAAATTATTTAATAATTATTTAATATTTAATTAACTTATCGAATTTTTGGACAACATATTTCGTATACTTAATATAACTCAGTTTACACTATGTTAACAACTTATGGTATCATTAAATATTTTTTACGTAAGATAACTAGATTTATGAAAGGAAGCTATAATCATGACAAAAAACGCCAAAGCCGCTATTTTATTATTTTACTTAACTTTATCTCTTTTTTCTATGGAATTTATCTTAAAACTAAATAGTTCAGATAATATATTTTCCTCATCAATTATTTTTCTATTTGTTTTTTCACTATGTTTAACTATGGGCATTTTTATTTTCGCATCTTTTTTCAAAGGGAAATTTCAATGGATTATTATTTTTATAGCCTTATTTTTCTTAGGCATATTATTTTCATCCCAATTAATTTACTACAAATTTTTCAAAACCTTTTACACCCTATACTCTGCAGGTAATTCTGAGCAAATTTTTGAATTTTGGAAGGACATCCTTAACGTTACAGTGAAAAATCTTTACTGGGTTATTATTCTGTTAATTCCATCTATATTGATAATCATCTTAAGAAAAAAGTTCTTTGATAGTAACAAGATAGGTTGGGGCTTTAGAAGTCTTATATTTATACTTCTTCTTATATTTCACGGCTCAACAGTAGCTGGTATTTATTTTGGCAGCAAAGGACAAAATTCAGCTTATGATCTATATTTTGACAGCAATTTACCTTTACTTTCAGTTAATAAACTGGGACTTATTACAACTATGAGGCTGGAAGTTCAAAGACTTGCTACTGGATGGTCACCTACATTGAAGGATGACTTCTTAGATTTTGGCTCTATTTACCCACTTGATCCCAATGATGACCCTCTTCTCGGCCAAGTGGACGAAACTACAGAAAAACCAATTGAGTACAATACTATGGAAATTGATTTCGACAAATTAATTTCTGAGGAAAAAAACGAAGTTATTAAAAATATGCACACATATTTTAAAAACATGCAAGCTAGTAAGAAAAATGAATATACAGGTAAATATAAAGGATATAACCTTATTTTTATAACAGCGGAAGCCTTTTCATCTTACGCAGTTATACCGGATGTTACGCCAACATTGTATAAAATGGTTAATGAAGGTTACAAATTCACTAATTTTTATAATCCCTTATGGGGTGTTAGCACTTCTGATGGGGAATATGTTGCTAGTACAAGCTTACTTCCTAAAAGTGGTGTGTGGAGTTTCTACAAATCAGCTAATAATTATATGCCCTTTGCCATGGGCAATCAACTGAAAAAATTAAATTACAGCACAAATGCTTATCATAATCACACTTACACTTATTATCGTAGGGATCTGTCCCATCCAAATATGGGATACGACTATAAAGCAGTTGGACATGGTTTGACGGTAAAGAACACTTGGCCAGAATCTGACCTTGAAATGATGGAGAAAACTGTTCATGAATACATTGGCAACGAGCCTTTTCATGCATACTATATGACTGTTAGTGGACATATGCTCTACTCTTTTACAGGGAATAGCATGGCAAACAAGAATAAGCAATATGTTAAAGATCTTCCTTATTCAGAACCTGCAAAGGCTTACTTAGCTACTCAAATAGAATTAGACCGAGCTTTAGAGTATCTGTTAAATGAGCTAGAAAAGGCTGGTCTTGCGGAAAATACACTTATAGCCTTAAGCCCAGACCACTATCCTTACGGGCTAGAACATGCAGAAATTGAAGAATTGGCAGGTCATCCTGTAGAAAAAAACTTTGAACTCTACAAAAGCACCTTTATACTATATGCAAAAGGAATGACTCCCGAAACAATAGATAAACCTATTTCAAGTCTTGATATTATACCTACACTATCAAACTTATTAGGATTGGAATTTGATTCAAGGCTTCTAATGGGTACAGATGTATTCTCTGACTCAGAACCTTTAGTAATTTTCTTAAACAAGAGTTTTATTACAAGCAAGGGTCGCTATAATTCTGTAACAGGGAAATTTACACCCAATCCAGGGGTTACTGCAGATAACTCCTACGTAAAAAACATATCAACCTTAGTAGACAGTAAATTCTACTATTCAACTAAAATATTAGAAACAGATTATTACAGAAAAGTTTTACAATAATTTCAAAGGACTTCTTCCCTTAATTTTATTATAGGAAGAAGTCCTTTTTTAAAAAGATTTTTTATCTCAAATGTTAAATTTTCTTTATCCAGTCCAATATGTACTCAAACACTTCATCTTTGTTGACCTCATTAAGTATATCATGTCTTTTGCCGTCATAAAGACTCATTTGAACATCTTTTATATCTTTAAATCTATAAATATTATATAATCTTTTTACTAGTTCACCATAACCTCCCATAGGATCTTCTTCACCAGCCAATAGGAGTATAGGAAGCTCTTTAGGTATCTTTTCTAATCTTTCTTCTATGTAAAGCTTAGATATGGCTTCCAAGAGGTAATAATAAAAACCTACTGAATAAGTCACATTACATAAAGGATCTTCCTCCTGCTTCTTTACCTCCTCTGGATCGGAATTAAGCCAAGCCAATCTAGACTTGCTAGTGTCCTTAAACCTACTATTATAATTTCTAAAAAGCAAATTCTCTATGATTTTTCCATTACTGTCATCGCCAAACATACGCTTTTGCATTGAAGCTAGTTTTAAAGCTGCCTTTATATCTGAACCGGTCATCACTGCAGTTCCACTTAGTATAACCTTGTCTATCTCTCGACCATGTTCAATAATAAATTCTTGGGCAATAAAAGAACCAAAGCCATGTCCTAAAATTATTATGGGCAATTCGCCATGATTCTCCTCAATAAGATCCCTTATAATAAGTTCATCCTCTAAAATTTTATTAAAAGCATCTCCTTCAATTCGTCCTAATGATTGTTCATCAGCAGCTGTTTTACCATGACCTCTATGATCATTAGCATAAACGATTATACCATTATCATTAAGAAATTCGGCAAATCCTTTATACCTACCAGCATGTTCCCCTATATCATGAAAAACTTGCACAACAGCTCTAGGGTTTGATACTTTATTCCAACAGTATAGAAAAATGTCCTTGTCATCTTTACCTTTGATGAAAATTCCCTTCACAGGATCTAATCTTTCCATCTCTTTCTTCCTCTCTTATATTAGTAACTAGCCCTATAGTTTTTTAAGCTATTATGTATTTGAATTATCCCACCTTATCTATATTATAGCAGAGCTGGCCTACTTTTTCACCTTATTCCAGCATTAGTTTCAACATAGGCCTAGATTTTTAATTAATCTTAAGGTTAATAAACCGTCCCTTAATTTAATTCTACATCATTTTTCGACTAAAAAACAATTTTTTATAAAATATTAAAGGAAAAAATTTTTAATGAATTTTGTTAATTACCCACTATTTGTAAATATTGGCACCTCCCACCTTCACTGATGGTAATTTTTGTTATAATATATGTATATATTACCTTATTACATAACTAAAATTAATCTATTAGAATTTTGGAGGATATTAAAGTGGTTTTTTTACAACTTACCGTTCTATCTCATTGCTTAACTGACTTTATTTTTCAAAGTAGCTTAGTGACAGCTCAAAGAAGAAGTAAAAACTTAAGACAAAGATTAAAAGCTAACCTTCTGCATTCTTCCAGTGTAGCTCTTTTACTATTTTTTATTTTAATATTATGGTACAAGCCATCTACCGTTTTGCCCTTTACCTTTTGTATATGGTTAGCACATTTTATAATAGATTTCACTAAAAGCTCTCTAATGGTTAAAAGCAAGCCTTCCAAAGAGGATTCCAATAAAAGAAAGGGGAATTCTAATTACTTACTAGAAATCTATTCAACCTTCATTACTAGATGGAAGGATACTTTACTGTTCATTACTGATCAAATACTTCATTTACTTGTGATTTTACTGTTATGGCACTTGATTGATATAGAAAGTGGAGGACTTTTTCATGCTCTTAATTTTTCCAATTGGAAATTAAAAATATTGTTAATAAAGTTTAACCGTCCCCTTATTATCAATCTTTTGAATTACTTAATTGTATATACCATTACATGCTTTGGTGGCAGATTTGCCATAAATTGCATTATCGAAGCTTTAAAGCTAAACTCTAAAATGGCCCATATGAATCAAAAGACTATCAGATTTATTGAACCGTCCCCTATTTCTGGCGATTATATAGGTATTTTTGAGAGATTTATTAGACTTACCTTGGTCATTAGCGAAGCTTATTCCGCTATAAGCTTTGTGTTTACAGCCAAGTCCTTAGCTAGATTTAGGGAGTTGGATAATAGGGACTTTGTAGAATATTATTTGATTGGTACTTTAATGAGTACCGTATTAGGAATTTCAGGTGGGCTTTTGTTAAAACTTTTAATTCTATAAGGTATTTTTGTGGTTTTATAAGCACTTCTTTATAACTTTTCTATATGCTAATATTGATAGATAATATTGATAGCTTTTATTTATCAAGGATAGAATTTGATTGAGGATAGTTTTTGGTAAAGACCCGTTAAGCTTGGTAGCTAAACATAAGGGGTGTTTGTATTTAGATATGAACACATTCCAGCGCAACTTCAATTGATGAACTTATAGCTAAAGGTAAATTTTATTGTTTTTTATAGAGGTGTGTTAGTTGGAATATATGACTATAATTTGTGATTTAAAAAGGTCTAGAAGGCTAATTAATCGGGAAAAAGTTCAGTATCAAATTATTGACATGCTGAAGGTGGCTAACATTTTATTTTCTCACCAGATCGTAGTACCTTTTATTATAACCATAGGTGATGAGTGGGAGGGGCTCTTAAGGAGCAACTGTGACTTTAGTAGAATACTAGATTTTTTTCATAGAAGACTGAATGGTTTAGATTTTTATTGTGGTATTGGTATAGGGCCTGTGTCTATAAGGAATTTTCAGTTAACAGTTAATCAATTAGACGGGCCCTCCTTTTACTTAGCTAGAGAAGCTATCAAAGAAGCTAAAGTCCTTAATAAGTCCTTAATAATAAAGACTGGTTAAATTTATATTTTTTCACTACATTTCTTTATTTGTAATAGCAATGAATTTATGAGAGCTTCGATTGTTACGTGATTTCTTTGTATGGTGAAGTATTCGGCGCTGTTTAGTTTCTGGCTTATGCCTCCAATGGTTTCATTAAACCTGCCTTTGTTGACTTCAACTATCTTTCTGTAAGACTTTAGCTTTTGATATTCAACATAAATTATCTTTTGCTTATTGGTAAGTCTGCCAGTTAAAATTTCATTGTTTTCTATAATAGTGTTAATAAGATCTTCTATATGAATTTTTGAACCTAATTCTATATCTGCGGCTACTTCACTTAATTGTAAATTATCAGTTTCTGTGTTGGGTCTTATTATCTTTTGCTGGTTAAGGTCCTTTGCTACTGATTTTAAGTATACCCTATTAAGCTTGCTTTGAATGGGAGAATTCTTCTTTTTCGGGCCTTCTTTTGCAATTTTAATAGCGTCTCTCGCCATATAAAAGCAAGGTCCGTCCATTCTTCTTGTATCCTTGTAAATTTTAGTTTTTAGTTCTCCTATGCCTATACCAGCATAAATATTTAACTTATCCTGCCATAAAAGTTTTTGAAAATCGTGAACAATTCTATAGCAGTTCTGAGGCTTATCTGTTATTAACTGCCATTCATCTCCAAGGGTAAAGGATATATCTGAAACTATATCTTGAGAATATATACTTTCTATAACCTTGAAATAGTCATTGAGTTTTTCTTGTATTAGTTCCCTGTTAGGAATTGTTCTGGATTTTACTATATCTATTGTTATCACACCATATAGTTTCAAAATTTAATCCTCCTTGGATAAAGTTTTGTTCTATCTCATATTATACCAACCTTGACAAAAATAAAACAAGGGACCTTTTGTTTGCCATCTCTTAGTGGTTCCAAAATGTCCCTTGGTTTTTATAAGAACTTTTCTATTTTATACTCTTCTTTTTTATTCTTGAACCAGGTTTCTGCTTCTGCAGCAATCTTCTGTTCTGTAATTGTTTCCTTTACCTTATCCTTATTATCTTCATAAGTAGCTTCTACCGCTGCTTTTTTATCTACTACTTTAATAATATGATATCCATATTGACTTTTTACTGGACCACTTATTTTATTAACTTCTAAAGCGAAAGCAACATCTGCGAACTCTTTAACCATACTATCTTTTGTAAAGTATCCAAGATCCCCACCTTCTTCTTTAGTTCCAGTGTCTTTTGAATATTCCTTTGCTAATTTAGCAAAATCTTCACCTTTATCAAGCTTTGATTTAATTTCCTTGGCAGTTTCCTCATCATCTACAAGAATGTGGCTAGCTTTTACCTGCTCTTGTTGATCAAAACTAGCTTTATTTTCTTCAAAGAATTTTTTCATCTCTTCTTCAGTTACTTTTATATTAGGTTCAATCAATTTTCTAATTCCTGTATTAGATCTTATATCCTTTTTAAAGTCCTCTTCTGTATATGAGTAATAAGCTAACATTTGATCAAAGGCTTCTCGTCCACCGGCATCTTCTATTATTTTTTTCAATTCTTTTTCTACTTCTTCATCAGTTACCGTCAATTTATTTTTTTCTAGCTCTAAGTCGATAATTTTATAGTTTATTATACTATCTAGGGCAGACTCTCCGTTAACCTTTGATAGAACCTCAAACAATTCCTCTTTAGTTATCTCTGCATCTCCTACTCGAGCTACTATGTTATCTTTTTTAGCTTTATATGTACTTAATACGAAAAATAAAGCTACTGCTGAGACTACCACTAATGCTATTGATAGTGCAAAAATTACTACATCTTTTTTGTTTTTGCTATTATTCAAAATTCTCCTCACCTTTCCTGCTCATTTTTGGGGTATCCCTTGATGGATTATATGTATAGCTACTTAAATAATGCCCATCTATCGTTATATTATAAGACTGTTAGCTTAAATGAATCTTAAATACTTTTTCTTACGATATTTTTGTTAATTATAAATACTCCCCTTTTGTATTCTACAAATAAAAGAAAGAATGTGCAATATAAAATTGCATTTCTTGGGAGAACTTTTTTGCCTTAAACTGTAGAAAAGAAATTAACTATTTAACTTTTAAAAAAGATAAACACATAAACTAAGAGTAAGACTATATTTGCAAGTTTGATAATTGGAAGCTTTCTTCTTACTTTATCTGACACATCTATTGCTTCTTTACCCTTGGCTATAATTAATGTTATTAAAATAATAGGTAAAATTAAAGCTACATTGTAAATAGTTAGATAGAGCAAGGCCTGTTTTGCTAATAGTTCTTCCGTCTGAATAACTGTAACTATGTTTATCAAGTAAAGTTGTCCCGTACATAAAAATTCACCTAAAGAGACTGCTACACCAAAAAACAAGCTAATAAGTGTCAGAAATTTTGAATGGCCAAAAGCAGTAATTTTTTTAATTAAATTATGATTAAAATTTCTTAAAGTTTCAGGCATTTGTAAAGTTATGTCGCCGTATCTTTCTTTTCTAGCTGCAAAAATATCTTTTAAATTTATTAACATAAGGGCAATAATAAATGTCAGAAGCAGTGTTTTGGAAATAATAGTATACTTGGATAGATCAACCCTTGTTAATAGACCACAAAGCAGAGTACCTAGTAGAAAAAATGCTATGAACTTTCCCATGGCGAAGGCAATTCCACATTTTCTTATTCTTTTGTTATCTAAATATAATAATGATAAGAAAAATAATAGCATAGATAGGGAACAGGGATTTAATCCGTTAACAAAGCCAGCGGCAAATACTCCTGGCAGTTTAAAGCTCTGGAACTTTTCTAAAGTTTTCGAATTATCCACATTGGAGCCATCTACTTTGAAAGTTTCAACTTCACTATATAAAATCTCATGTTCCAGTAACTCTTTTATGTTTTCCTTTCCAGCGAGGCACTTATCTCCTACAAAGACTTTAGGAATTATTGTTCGCTCACTTTCAGGAACCTTATACATATCTTCATACTTATCTAGAAGAGCCTTTTCTTCTGGAATTCCTATATTATATTTTTTTATATCCGCATTAGGATAATTAAAAGAAATATTTTCAAAATATCCTTCTAGTTCAAGACAAGATTCACAGGTATTAGAATAGAAAATAATAACATCTATTCTTCTAGTTACATCTGCTTTTACTTTTATAGGCCACAAAAATAAAATGGCTATAAAAATAGGCATAAAAACAAGTATCCAATACCCTTTTTTCATCCAAATACACTCCTCAATGTTTACTTTCACCTTAACTTTTAAAGTTGAATATATGCTGCAGGTTCAACAACCTGCAGCAATTATTTTATTTACCATATACCTGCCAATCATATAGGCAGAAAAAGCTTGAATTTGGTCTTGCTAGACTTATAGATACATATCTTGCATTAAAGCTCTTGGAGAACTTAATGGCTTCTTCGCCACCCTTGCAAGTTACAGTACCTTTATTTTCCCATGCCCTTCCGTTCCAGGCATAGACTACATAAATTCTCGGATAGTTAGTTGTACTCCATTTTAGTTTCATGCTAGTGATTGTCTTATGAGCGCCTAAATCCATAATTAAATAATTATTTCTACCAGGTACACAAGCCCATCTAGAAACATCTGGATCATTATCATTAACATACTTTGCATAATAGTTATAGTAAGTAGATGAAGCATAAACTGGCTTATTTAGAGATAAATTAGTTTCACTTGGTCTTGGTTGTGGATCCGGTGTTGGCTCTGGTTCTGGTTCCGGCTGTGG